>Ga0209187_1000066_pt1 | contig 238432 bp, 198 predicted proteins | sample BantaG_FD_187430 | JGI IMG/M metagenome (GOLD analysis project Ga0209187, IMG submission 187430) | Marine algal microbial communities from Bantry Bay, Ireland - BantryBay_4 metaG (SPAdes) (version 2) | ecosystem: Host-associated > Algae > Red algae > Unclassified | place: Bantry Bay, Ireland... | reverse complement strand
AACCTTGACTATTTCTCCCCCATCAATTGGCCGTCAGCTATGCGAATTATCAATGGAATAATTTAATTTAACAACTGGAGCTAAATGGGTAAGCCTTCACAGGTACGGAGTCTAAATAAAGCTAAAAATGAAAAAACTAAGCTATACCTCAGGAACAAGCACAATCCCACTATTGGGAACAACCATTGGAGATAAATTTGATGAAACCGTTAGGAAATTTCCTAATAATGATGCATTAATTGTCCACCACCAAAATATAAGATGGACTTACAAGGAACTAAAAGAACATGTCGATTCATGTGCAAAAGCGCTTATCGCTTCTGGTTTGAACAAGGGAGATCGGGTAGGTATCTGGTCCCCAAATCGTTGTGAGTGGACGGTCCTTCAATTTGCAACAGCTAAGGTTGGGATCATTTTAGTCAATATCAATCCTGCTTACAGAATACATGAGCTCAAATATGCTTTGACTCAATCAGGATGCAAAATGATTGTTCTTGCAGATCAGTTTAAGACATCAAATTATATACAGTTATTATTAGAATTAGCGCCAGAGCTGCCAGCATATGATTTTGGGGATCTTCAATCAAAAGAGCTTCCTGACTTAAAGATGGTAGTTGTGCTATCTGATAAACCCAAAAAAGGATTTCTATCATGGGGTGATTTTATCAAAAAAGAATATGAAATAGATGATGAGCAATTAAAAATGCAACAAACAAACTTGGCATTTGATGATCCGATAAATATTCAATACACAAGTGGGACAACTGGCTATCCGAAAGGGGCGACCTTAAGTCATCATAACATACTGAACAATGGATACTTTGTTGCTCGGTCAATGAATTTTTCTGAAAAAGATAGACTAATCATTCCAGTGCCCCTCTACCATTGCTTTGGGATGGTCATGGGTAATCTTGGATGTATGACACATGGCGCTACGATGATATATCCCAGTGAGGGCTTTGAGCCTTTGGCAGTCTTGCAGGCTGTGGAGAAGGAAAAAGCAACAGCGGTTTTTGGTGTGCCCACAATGTTTATTGCACAATTAGAGCATCCAGAATTTGATGCTTTTGATTTGAAAACTTTAAGAACCGGAATTATGGCTGGATCACCATGTCCAGTAGAGGTGATGAAGAAAGTTCAGACGGTCATGAACATGTCTGAAGTCCAAATAGCGTACGGGATGACAGAGACGAGCCCCGTGAGTACACAGACCAGGATGGGCACACCAATCGAAAAGCAGATAAGTACAGTAGGGCAAATTCATCCCCACCTTGAAGTAAAAATCATCAATGAAAAAAGTGGCCAAGTGGTTCCTATTGGCGAGCCAGGTGAACTATGTACGCGTGGCTATAGCGTGATGCTCGGATACTGGAGTGATCAGGAAAAAACCAAAAATGCTATCGATGCCGCACGGTGGATGCACACTGGTGATATTGCTATCATGGACGATGAAGAATATATCAATATAGTAGGTAGAATCAAAGACATGATTATCAGAGGAGGTGAAAATATATATCCACGTGAAATAGAAGAATTTTTGTTTACGCATCCGAAGATTAGTGACGTTCAAGTGATAGGTATTCCTCACCCGAAGTATGGAGAAGAAGTCATGGCATGGATAAAGCCTAAAGAAAATGAGACTTTGACAGAATCAGAAATTATAGATTTTTGCAAAAATCAAATTACTCATTTTAAAATTCCAAAATACTATAAGTTTACCGATGACTTTCCAATGACGGTTACGGGAAAAATAAGAAAAACGGAAATGCGCAAAATTAGCACTGCAGAACTAAAAATGTAAAGTTCTCATATTCTATGTACTGTTCTGCTGAATAGTCTTGGACTGCTATCCCATCCTCAATTGATACTGAGGTTCATTAATTTCCAAATAACATATAGTCTTTATGATTCTGAATATTCTCAGAATCACTCACTCATGACGGTTCACCAAAACGAATATCAGATATTGAGGAGGCATCAATCATATGAGTATAGTCTTTACACTTCAGTAGTCTTACCCAAAATATGACTCTCTGTGATGAGCTAAGTTGTGACTTAAGTTCAGTCCTTCCCAGCTTCTCAGGCCATCGATTATATGGGTATTCTGTCTAGCAGATTGAGATCAGGCGTTCCGATTATATCAAAACCACTCAGTCTCCGGTCATTATAAATTTAGTTCTAATACCTCTTAAAAGATGGAGACAACAAATATTTGCTATCTTAAAATTTTTCGAGATAGGATAACACGAATCAAACCTACTGCTTAAAGAATATCTAATAATGATAAATATGTATTACAATTATATCACAAATAGAAAATCTGTTCTGATTTTTATCGTGCTTCTGATCCATACATCTTTGATGTTTTCAAAAGATGTGAATATTGTAGAGTTTGGAGCCAAAGCAGACGGATTAACGGAAAATCAGGAAGCTATTCAGAAAGCCATAGACACAGTTTTCTTTACAGGCGGAGGTCGAGTTATCATTCCCAAGGGAACATTTATAACTGGCACCATAGAAATTAAAAGTAACGTAAGTCTTCATTTAAATGAAGGTGCCATTTTAAAAGGCTCGCCAAATTTTTCTGAAAGTAATTATCCGAAAGTATCACCAGGGTATAAATCCTTTTTGGCTCGTTCGGATATTTATCCAGAAAAGGTTTTGATTTATGCTAAAAATGCAAATCGTGTAGGTATAAGTGGTTCGGGCACCATCGATGGAAACGGAATGAGTCTGAAGCTGCCAGAAGGCGATTGGCAAAAACAGCGTTTAAGTTGTATTAATCTTATTCGTTTTATAAGCTGTACGAATGTAGAACTCGTGGGAGAAAATTCTGACAATCCACTATTGATTCGCAATTCAGCCCATTGGGCAGTTCAACCTATGAATTGTGATTCCGTCCATATACAATATGTAAGGATTGAAAACTATGGTGGCGTCACTCCTGATGGACTACCAATTAGCGACTGTAGGAATGTTTTAGTCGAAGACTGTTTTGTGTCATCAGATGATGATGCATTAGGATTAAAAAATGGTTCTCCCAATATTATTGTTGAAAATATAATAGTAAAACGAACTGTTTTTGAAAGTACCAATACAGGGTTCAAAAGTGGAAGCCCTCAGTCCTTTGGGCCATTTAAAAATGTAAAATTTATAGGCTGCACTTTCAGGACGTTAGATGCATCTTTGAAAGGTGCTGATCACGGAGAGCATCACGGTTTCTTTATAGGAATCCTTGTTGGAGGTGGGACCTATGAAGATGTTCTGATTGAAGACTGTATCATCGAAAATACGCGTATGCCATTTGCGATGTATATTGGTAAAATAAGACAAGGATACTGGGCGCAATGGTGGCCAGGTAATGATGCTAAAGACGAATATGGTAAAGTTAAAAATATAACCATTAGAAATGTAAGCTATAAAAACCCTGATTCTTATGGCGTGCTCATCGAAGGTCGTAAAGGTTTTGAAATTGAAAACATCTCGATGGAGAATGTTTACTTTCCATCTAAGGGAAATATGACAGCTCTTTCAATTCCTGAAGCAAAAACCCATTCTTACCCCAACATGTCAGATACCTACGGAGAATTACCTGCTTATGGTTTTTTTATTCGAAATGCTAAAAAGGTGAGTATGAAAAATGTATGGTCATGGCCTCTTAATACAGATGATCGTCCATGTTTACTAACAGAAAATGTGACCGATTTGGATGTTAGTGGATTAAATGAAGGATATCCACCAGATAATTATGTTCCCGCGGTGTCATTCGATATCATAAAAGAGGAGAACCCTAGCTCGGTTTTCATAAAAGCCAATTCGAGAGATCACGACGGACATATAAAAAATGTAAAGCTGTTTGTAAATGAAAAGCTTGTAAGTGAGAAAAAAAATATTCCGTTTGAATGGCATTTAAGCAACCTAAAAAAAGGTGCCCATGTATTGAAGTTAGTTGCAACAGATAATATGGGACAAACTTCAAGTGTTGCTTCTACGTTCGAAAAATGACATGACATGAAGTGAAAATAGAGTACGAAAACATAACAATGTGTAAAATCACAACCACCCTTTGGGATGGCAACCCTTCTTACACGATACGGTTAACAGCAAGAAGCAAGTAGAAAAAAATGCTCAAAAATGAAAAGTCAAAATGTATAAATAGGGAAATTCTATAGTATCAAGTAATTTGATTTTAAAGACCCTTTTTAGATAACTGCAAGTTTCTAATTATTCAAATGATCTATGATCTTTTGTGTTCCATCTATTTGCGGGTCGACGCATGGAAGAGCTATTTCTTTAGAAAGATCATCAAGGTATTTTTTTCGTTCATCTGGTTTAAGCTGAGATGTATTCACACTTACTCCTACACATCGTATACTTGGATTAGTCAATTTACCGATATGAGTAGTTCGTTCTATTATCTCTTGGATTGTTGGCAGTGCAAAATCATCCCACCCTTCTACATACTTTCGACCAGCTTCGTGACAAACCACAAAAGCATCTGGTTGTGAACCAATTAGCAAGCCCATACTAACCGCTCCATACCCAGGATGAATAATGCCTCCTTGCCCTTCGATTACATCCCAATGATCGGCATCATTATCGGGGGAAAGAAGTTCAGCAGCACCAGAAACAAAATCTGTCACTACGGAATCAATAGGAATCCCCTTCCCTGCAATCATGATACCCGTTTGACCACTCGCTCTAAAATCAACATTCATCCCCTTAGCTTTCATGTCTCTTTCTAAAGCTAAAGCCGTGTACTTTTTTCCTACAGCACAATCAGTCCCTACGGTAAGCAATCTGCGTCCTGTTCGTTTCTTACCACTGCTAATAGGAATATTTTCTGGAGGTATGCGGACATCAACTAACCTTGCTCCAGACTTTGCCGCCGCTTCCTTAAGGCGAGGGTTATCTTTTAAAAGCTTATGGACACCTGCAACCACATCTATTCCATGTGACAAAGCTTCTACTAAAGTATCTATCCAACCTTCTGGAATACCACCACCAATAGATGCAGTTCCAATAATTAACGATCCCACATTTGCTCCAGCAGCCTCTTTAATAGTCATAGCTGGTAAACCAAGATCTATGTCCCCTCCTTCCAAACTCATCTGCCCTTTACAAAGGGAACGACGCCAGTCTACTATCCCAAAACCTGTCTTAGCAAAACCAGGTCTTGTTTCCTCTCCTAGAAATATTAAGTATGGTGTTTTGAGTTCTATTGTTTTCATTGATTGTCTTTTTAGTAACTCCCTATCCCTCTTCAAAAGAGGGCTTTTTACTTTATCATTCTAACTTAAATTACAACTCTACTTTCCTGATCTAAAGCACTCTCATCAAAAGCAGCACCATGCCCAATAGCATCTGGTATATTTAGCAAGCCTCCGATCTTATTATCAAAGGTCATCCCTCCTATCACAGGGTCAGTCTTAAAATGGTAACAAGAATCCAGATCAATAAAGTGAATATTGGGTCTTGCCATCGCTAGGTGAGCAGCTGCAGACAAACCTAATCTGCTTTCTGCAAAACAACCTATCATACATTTCATTCCTGCGGCTTCTGCGATCGCATTGATCTTAAGTCCTGTATGAATACCACCTGATTTGCCGAGCTTAATGTTTAGGTAATCGACCGCGTCCATTTTTACCAGCTTCATAGCATCTCTGTGATCAAACACACTTTCATCGGCACAGATGGGTAAGTTTACTTTTGATCTCAAGCGAGTAAGGCCTTCATGATCCCACGCTGCAATGGGTTGCTCTGAGTACACTAAATTAAAATCTGCCATTGCGTTTATGTTGGCGACAGCTGTTGGGTAATCCCATCCTTGATTACTATCCATCTTGAGAGACATCTCTGGACCTACTAACTCTCTCACGGCTTTTACATATGCGACATCTTCTAGACCTGGACGTCCTACTTTTAATTTGATGGCATCAAATCCTTCTTCCAATATTGTCTTTGCCTGAGCTACAGTTTCTTCCACAGTATCTTTGATACCGATAGTAAGATCCGTTCTCAACGACCTTCTAGTACCACCTAGATATTGGTACAAAGGCATGTTGGCAGCTTTAGCGGCTATATCATAAAGTGCCATGTCAAAAGCTGATCGAATGGATGGTTCTCCGACAGTTACACTGTTGATCTCTCGCATTCTTGATTCTATATCCAATACATCTTTGCCTTTGATGACTCTAGCAATTGTCTGTGCCATCGCATAGTTAGTGCCTTGACTATCTCCTGTTATCTCTGCGCAAGGACTGGATTCTCCCCATCCTACTATACCATTATCGGTAATGATCTTTATGGCCACATTATTAGCTCCTTCTAAACCTCCTAGAAGTATCTTGATTGGGATAGTGATCTCTACATTCAATTTGAATATTTCGATCTTCAGAATTTTTATGGTCATCACGTAAATCTTGATTAAGTGAATATAAGAAGTGCAATCTTTTATACTGCTCCTCCAGACTAAACAACTTAAACTTTATTTAAAAGTGATATTTAGCTCAAGAAATTTAGAATATTATTCCTTTAATAGAAGTGTTTTTATATTAATACTTGCTGGTAAAATATATTTTAAGCAATTTATGCTTTATGAGATGCTGTTTTTTATGACACCGCTGCTATGTCTCAGTAAGAATATTGAAGTAGAATACTTTTGGTTTTCAGGTGGTTTGAAATTTGGTGAAAATTATGTTTATATGAAAAGAAAAGGACTATTCGATGAAACTCTTCTGGCTACATGTTGAGAGGCCAATCCTAGGATGTAAGAAGCCCAAACTGGGATTAGGTTTCTGTGTTCAACCAGAAATTTAAAAAGACGGAACTATAGGTTGTTCTTTTTTATTGAAACTATGAATATTTGAAATGAATATATACTAGCGTAACAAACTATGATGATGTCAGATTGGCTTATGCCCATATACTCCAGATATCAAAATTCCGCTTCAGTTTATTAGAAATAAAAAAAGATATCACCCTTGCGAGTAGAAATAAAAGAACCACGAATCAAATGTTACAAATGTATGAGGCCTTCAAGTTCATGTATTTGTAAACATACTAATCCTATCCAGACCAAGACTCGTTTTATTATACTTATGCACCCGAAGGAGTACAAAAAAGAAAAAAACGGAACGGGGCATATGACTAGACTTCAACTAGAAAATTCAGAAATTTTAGTTGGTGTCGATTTTACCAACAATAAGCGGGTAAATGAAATACTGACTAATGAAAAAAGCTGTTCTTTTTTACTATATCCTGGGAAAGATAATTTTAACTTATCGGTAAGAGAAAGCTCAGAAACACTTTCATTTGTGGGTAATAGTCCACACATCTTCATTCTCGACGGCACATGGCCCTGCGCCCGTAAAATGCTTAAACTGAGTAAGAACTTGCAAAAGTTGAAAAGATTGAGTTTTGATAATAAGATAAAATCAAAATTTATTATCAAGCAGCAACCGGCATCTCTTTGTCTTAGTACTATTGAGTCAGTCTATACGGTCTTAAATCTACTTAAGGAAGGTGGTGTAGAGCAATGTGATACGAAGAGTTTCCTTATCCCTTTTGAAAAAATGATTCATTACCAAGTGGAATGTATTCTAAATCCAAATAATAAAAAATATCGTCCAAGCACGCAAAGGGAGATTATTCCTAAGAACAGGTATAAGAAAAATCCTCAGGTAAGTATTCTTTTTGAATAGGAAAGTAGCGCAAAATATAAAGGACATTTAATCATCAAATAATTTAATTTATGGAAATATAAACGATTGCTAGATTCTTGATCATACTAGCGTTTCTGTAACTTATACGCGATGTTGATTTAAAAGGCCAAAGGTCATCATTATATAGAATGGTATTCTTGGGATCATAAAACAGGTACAAAAGGGGCGCTGCAAGACATTAAGTTATTTGATAGGCAATCAGATCCCTTGGAAAAACTAAATATTGCTGACCAAGACAGTCTGTCTGTGACACTCAAAAAAATCTCAAAACAGATGTAAGGGGGATGGCTTACAGCTCGCGCTAAACTTTAATCTTATGACCACAGTATTTATCATACTCGCTTTAATATCGCTACTTGGAGTAATTAAAATTATCGACAAAATAATAGGTGATAGAAAGTGTATATCACATAATACGATAAGGAAGTACCTGACAAACAGGTTATCTGTCAAAGAAAGAAATCGAACCATTACACACCTAGGGATCTGCAAAGAATGTCAGGATAAATTGCACGATTATAATTTTGGAATCGAAGCAAAAGATCATCTGATTGATAAAAATAAAACCACACGCTAAAGCATAAAAAAAGCCCTCAGAAATAATCCAAGGGCTTTATATTTTTAATGTTATTAGGTCTTAATTACATACCTAACTTGGCCTTCACAAGGCTAGTCACATTAGTTTTCTCCTCTGCGTAAATTAAGACACCTACACTATAGTCAAATATGTATGCATAACCACTTTCTTTTGCTACAGCATCTATAGCCACTTGTATCTTATCTCTGATAGGCTTAAAAAGGGTTTCGTTTTTCTGCATGATTTTTTGCTCGCTTTCTTGTTGAAACTTTGCGATTTCTACTTCTTTATTTTTAAGCTTTTGAGCTTCTACTTCTAGTGCTTTAGGAGATAGTTCTCCTTGTTGTTGTTTCTGCCCTAGTGCTTGTGCTTCTGTCTGATAGGCTGTGACCATCTCTTGGCCTTTTTTCTGCAGTTGCGTTTGGTAAGTTTCTAAGTTTGCTTGTGCTTCTTTTACCTCAGGGATCTCTTGGAAGAGCTCTGCTGAGTTGATATACCCAAATTTTTGAGCACTTAGAGATACCGTGCATAATATTGCTACCGCTAGGACTATTGTATTCTTGATTGATTTCATTTTAATTGATCTTACGTGTGTTATCTTATGATGTGTAAAAATATTCTTTTTAGCGTATTCCTAATTTTTGTTTTAGTGTCGCCGTCTTGTCATATTCCTCTGATGCAAAGAGTATGCCTGTACTGCTGTTCTTATCTAGTATGAGATCATAGCCTCTATCGTCTGCTAAGTCTTGGATCGCAGCGAATACTTTATCTTGTATAGGTGAGATCATCTCTTGTCTTCTTAAAAACAACTCTCCTTCAGGGCCAAACTTTCTTTTCTGTAGCTCTCTTACTTTCTCTTCTTTACTCATGATCTCTTCTTCTCGCTGAGTTTTGACCTCGTCACTTAGTAACACCTGCTCTGCCTGATATTTGTTATAAAGGCTTTTAATTTTGTCATACTCTTGAGCGATATCTTGTCTCCACTCTGAAGCTAATTTGTCTAGATCTCTCTCTGCGGTTTTATAGTCAGTGAGACTCTGGAGTACATCTGTTATATCTACAACTGCGATTCTCTGAGCGTCTGCTGTTAGTGAAAAAGCCAGAGCAATGGCAGCGGTGAATAGTAGTTTTTTGAACATATGTTTTTTAATTTAATTTATCAAAGTTTATAAAATTACAACTTTACTATTTATGACCTATATAGAGTTTAAAATGTTACAAGCAACTAAGAGAGGTGATTTAGTATATCTTACTTAAGTCTCTGTATAGGAAACCTTTATATATTGAATAAACTCTCAATCAAGGTTTAATTTAACTTAAGATTAACGAGAGTTCTATGCTTGGACGTAGACCAGATATTTATCTGGAAATTTTTCTTCTTGATATAGATCGGATAAAGGGACTTTATCGATATAGGTTTCTGACAATAGGGAGAGCTCCGCATTGAGGTCTCCACCTTTTAGTGCAAGGATACCATTAGGGATCGGGTTCTGCTGTTTTTGAGATAGGAGAGGGCTAGCAAATGCAAATAACTTGTCGATAGTAGCTACAGCTCGTACGACTACGAAGTCATGTTTGTGCTTGTGTTCTTCCGCCCTTTGATGAATAGCTTGAGTATTCTTAAGTCCCAGTTTTTTGATCACATCTTGTACAACTTTTATTTTTTTACCAGTGCCATCGATCATTGTAAACTGACACTCAGGAAAAAATATAGCCAAAGGAACTCCAGGGAAACCGCCACCAGTTCCAAGGTCAAGCAAAGAAGAGCCTGGCTTAAAATGTATGAAGCATGCAATCGCCAAACTATGTAAGACATGGTTAGTGTAGATGTTATCTATATCTTTTCTAGAGATCACATTGATTTTAGAATTCCAGTCCTTGTATAATGGTCCTAGCTGCTCATACTGCTTGATTTGTTTTTCAGTTAGTTGCGGAAAAAATTTTATAAGCTCTTCGATTTTACCAGTTTTTAGTTTTGAAGAATGTAGCAGGAGATAACAAGACGTAATATAACATCATTGAGAAATCTAATATGGGGAACGACAAGAAAAGGTCATCACACTCAAGCGTATTAAATGCTCTCTTTGCTATGGCCCACTTTATAGTTATCACAATCAGAAAACCAGCAGTGATGGTAAAAGCATTACCAATGATCAATCCTGAGACAAATAATAAGTAAACCATTACGTGAGAAAGGGCATATAAGCCCAACAATAATTGATGAGGAAGCTTGTAGCTAGAAGCTGTAGTCACATGCCGTCTTTTTTGTTTTAAGAATTCTGCAAAAGTGCTTGACGGGTAAGTATGAACAAAACTTTTTGGATCTAAATTGATGGTAGTATTGTTATCATGAGCTACAGCGTTAACAAAGATGTCATCATCACCAGAGGTTAAGTGGGTGGATTCCTCTAATGCAGTGGAGCTAATAAATAGATTTTTTTTATACATCAAATTCCTACCGACTCCCATATATGGAATACCAGCTAGTGCATAAGAGAAATACTGTAGTGCAGTAATAAAGGTTTCATATCGAATTAATTTGTTTAACCACCCTGCTTTTTTAGTATGAGGACTGTAACCTAGCACAATTTGTTTTTCATCGAGTCGAGCAGACATAGATTGTATCCAACCATTACTTGCGGGGTAGCAGTCTGCATCAGTAAGTAATATATTTTCTCCTTTGGCATACTTTATAGCTTCCTTAAGGGCTAATTTTTTACCAGGCCTATCTACACTTGCCTGCATTACTTTGATCTGAGGGTGGTCTAGGTTGTTTACGTATCGAAAAGAGTCATCAGTAGAAAAATCATCACACAGCACGATTTCAAAATTAGGGTGATCCTGAGCAAGCAGTTTTGGCACTAAAATCTTGAGATTATCTATTTCATTTTTGAATACTACCACAACAGAGGTAAGTACTACAAGGGGACCTTGGGAGGGCGAATCAATATGACGCAATCTGCGAAACAAGATGATCCAATACAGGGAGTGTATTAGACAAAAAGTATAGAAGCTAAAGTTTAAGATCAATTGTAGCAATTAGTAGTCAAACGACATTAAAAATAACAGCATAAGCATATTTTAATGATAGCAATAAACGTTTTCTAACAAACGCCTACAAAAACCATTAGAAAAACTACACAAATTATTAAAATACAGCAAAATACACATTACAATATAAGATAATTTGTATTTTTATAAAAAGGTGAAATAATGAGCAAAAAGCTATTAATATGTTTGATCTGGACAATAGCTACTACTTCAACTGTTTTTAGTCAAATGAATATCGATGGGACCATAAAATATGGTCATGAATGGATAAACTATGACAAAACATATTACAAGATAAAACTTGCAGAAGATGGTATCTACAGGCTATCTGCTGCAGAGCTGATTGCTGCAGGTGTACCACTAGCAGAGGTAAGTGGAGAGGATCTACAACTTTATCACTTCGGAGAGCAGGTGCCGATTAGAGTAAGCACTGATGGACAGTTAGGAGATCAAGACTATATAGATTTTTATGGGTTAAAAAATAGGGGAGAGTTAGATGCACATATCTATGAAGAACCAGACATCAAACAACTTAACCCAGACTACAGCTTAATCACGGATACCTCATCGTACTTTCTTACCTGGGAGTCTGGTACTAATGCAAGATTTACAGAACTACAAAATGATCTTACAGGAAATCTGCCAGAAGCGGAAGAGTATTACTGGGCCGTAGAAGAGCAAATTTTTTCTAATTATCACCACAAGCCAGTCAGAAACGAAGCAAGATTTACGAGCCTTGATATTGGGGAAGGTTTTGGTTCGGATCTGTTAAACGAAAACAGCTTTAATTTTAACCCTTCTAATGTTTTTACTAGTGGCCCTAAGGCAATAGCAGATATCAGATTTGCGACAAATCTAATTAGCCATATACCAGAATTTAGTGTAGGAGGTCAAGCTATTAAGCGAGATACTTTTTCGGATTATGATTTAAAATATTTTGAAGAGGAGATTGATCTATCGCTTTTAGAAAGTAATACAACAATTAGTTTAGTCGGTAAAGCTTCAGAAGGTGATAGATATATAGTTTCTAGAGTAGGAATCACCTATCCAAGAAGTTTTTCATTCGATAATGAATCTGAGTTAAAACTTAGCATACCAGCTAATGGTCAAGAACAGTACATTGAGATAGAAAACTACGATAGTCAAATTATCTCTCCAACAATTTTTGATGTAGAGGCAAGTATTTTGATTAATGGAACTGTTGACGGTGGGGTGCTTAAGTTTCTCTTACCAGCATCACAAAATGATAGAGAAATTCTTATTACTCATGAGAGTCAGTTCAAAAGTACTGGAAAACTAGAGGCAACGGAATTCAGAGATTTGACAGACCTTGATCCACAATACATTATACTAACGGGTAAGAAATTATACAATGATAACACGATAGGAGAAAATGTAGTAGAGTCTTATGCTACATACAGGAGATCAGCAGAGGGTGGCAGTTTTGATGTTGAAGTGATATTTGCGGACGAACTTTACGATCAATTTGGTTATGGTGTAGAGAGGCATGCAATAGCGATTAGAAATTTTTCACAATACATAGAAAGTAGATGGAACTCCGCAGAGTATATGTTTATACTTGGGAAAGCACTGGAATATAATATATATAGAACACCAGAACAGATAGTAGAGCAAGAGAGACAAAACTTTAATGTACCAACTTTTGGGTCACCAGGCAGTGACAACTTACTATTTGCTCCTCAAGGAAGTTCAGTACCTATCTTACCAGTTGGCAGGATAGCTGCGAGGTCTGTTGGAGATGTAAGATTGTATTTAGACAAAGTCATAGTACACGAAAATCCACTAAGCACCAATCAAACGCTAGAAGACCAAATATGGAAAAAGAGAGTGATACACTTATCTGGAGGAATAGGTGCAGTACTCCAGAGAGTCATCTTTGAGTTACTGGACAGTATGGCTAATGTAATAGGCGCCGGAAATATAGGAGGTAAAACAGCGACCTTCAGAAAGACATCATCTGACGCAGTGCAAACATCTACATCTACAGAAATCACAAATAGGATTACTGAGGGTGCTTCAATTATTACATTCTTTGGTCATGCTTCTAAAGGGGTTTTTGATTTCAGTATAGACCAACCAGAAGATTTTAATAATTATGGTAAGTACCCGCTGATTATTTCCTTAGGGTGTTTATCTGGAGATATTCATAGTGTTGTAAAGAGTTTAAGTATAAATTATGTTTTAGAGGCAGACAGAGCAGCGATAGCATTTTTAGCTTCATCAGGTAATGCATATGTAGGCCCGTCTTATGATTCTGGTCTAGATATATATCAATCGCTAAGTGGAGACATGTATGGAGAGACGATTGGTAAAGTCATACTAGAGTCGCTACAGAAAAGAGATGCTAATAAAAGACTAGAGACGAGATCATTGAATGAACAATTAACCCTGCATGGTGACCCCGCATTAAGATTACATGAAGCTATAGAAGGGCCAGATATGATCGTTGATTTTGAGTCGGTACAAACGGAACCCGCTATTGTTAGTACTAATCTTGATAGCTTTGATATTAAGTTTGATGTTTATAATTTGGGTAAATCGCTTGAGGCGATTACAAAAATTGAGGTAAGACATCTCTCTCCTAGTGGAGAGCTGTTATTTGCTGATACAATGGATGTTTCTGTCCCTGGGTTTTCTAGTGCGATAAGTACTAAATTTCCAATCCCTTCTGTAAGTGCTACAGGTAAAAACTCTATAGAGATAAATCTTGATATCAATAACTCGATTGCAGAGTTTCCGGATCCTGAGGCAGAAAGTAATAATAGTTTAAAATCAATTGATGGTGGAGAACAGCCTTTTTGTTTTTACATACTAGATACAGGGGCATCTCCAGTTTATCCTACGCAGTATTCTATTGTCACTACTAATGACCTTGTACTTAAGGCATCGACGAGCAATGGATTCTTAGAGGTTCAAAAATTCATCATACAGATAGATACTACAGAATTATTTAATAGCCCATTGTTAGAACAAGGTGAAGTAAGACAAGGTGGAGGATTAATAGAGTGGAAACCGAGTATCGCCTTGGAGGAGGAGAGAGTATATTACTGGAGAATAAGTCCAGAGACGACCATTGCAAGAGAAGGATTTTTATGGCAGAATAGTTCTTTTGTTTATTTACCAAATGGACAGAACGGGTGGAATCAGAGCCATTATTTCCAATCGCTTTCTGCAGAGTTTGATGGTTTAGATTTGCCGCAGGATAGACAATTACAATTTGATACCGCAGGATTTAATATTTCCATTTTTAACAAGAATTATTTATCTGATAGAGAAAGAGGGTTACAGTTTAATTTTGAAACCTTCGCAAACTCAGTTAGACCATGGGGTTCTATGCCAGAAGGTGGACTAGCAGTAGTATGGGGAGACGCCATCACAGGTAATTTTAAAAGAAATGAGAACGGACAGTATAATAGTCTAAATACAGGAAGACCAAGGTATTTTGGTTATAAAACGCAAGAAGCAGAAGGCAGGAGAGACCTGATAAATTTAATAACTAATGAAATACCAGACGGAAGCTTTGTATACATCATTGCTGTAGCGAACGATGAAGATTCATCCTATGGTCCAGAACTATGGAATGAAGACCAAGCCACATTAGGGACAACACTTTTTGACATTTTTGAAAATGAAGGCGCAACTCAAGTTAGAGACTTAGAAACGTTAGGATCAGTGCCTTATAACTTTGTATATGTAAAAGGAGAAGGGGGAGACACAGCAGAAGGCCTTGCAGATTCTACTGGATTTATAAAAACAGACTACTTCGTAACAAATAATGGCACAGAAGGAAGTATGAGGTCTACCACAATAGGTCCTGCTAAATCATGGGATAAGTTACTGTGGGACGAATCTAGTAACGAAGAGAATGACGTTTCAACAATGAAGCTTTTCGGGATTGATAAAAATGGCATAGAAACAGAGCTAGTTACAAGCATACCATCTAAAGAATTTGATCTTACAAACATAGATGCTGGTCAATACCCTTACTTAAGACTAGAATATTCTGCTAAGGATGAGACGGATAGGACGTCACCGGTACTGGACTATTGGAGAGTACAATTTGAGGAGTTACCAGAAGCAGCACTTAATCCTCAGGCGCTATTGAGCTTTCAGGCTGATACGCTAGAGCAAGGACAAGATCTAGTCTTCCAGATTGCAGTAGACAATATCAGCAATACGGATATGGATAGTCTCTTAGTGAATTATAAACTGCTTAACGCAGCTAATAACGAAACGATAGTAGAAAACAGACTAGAGCCTCTCCCCAAAAATGGAAGACTAACCGCAAGCTATCAAAGAAGTACACTAGAGCTGAATGGTAATTATCAGTTTAGCGTAGAGATCAATCCAGATGAGGACCAGCCAGAGCAGTTTGACTTTAATAATTTTGCGATTAAAGAGTTTTATGTGAAAGGGGATACTAAAAATCCATTACTCGATGTCACCTTTGATGGGGTACATATTTTGGATGGGGATATCGTCTCTCCAAAGCCTTGCATACTCATAGAGTTAAATGATGACAATAAGTATTTGCCGATTAATAATATCTCTGCATTCGATATATCATTGCTTTATCCTGGGCAGTCTCAGGCTACTATAATTCCCTTATCGGATCCTAACCTTAAGTTTACTCCGGCAGATGGAGATAACAATAGGGCAACATTAGAATATAAGCCAGACTTAGACGAGGGTATGTACAAGTTATTCGTACAAGGAAAAGATGCCACGGGTAATGACTCCGCTAAGAAAAAATATGAAGCAACATTTGAAGTTGTAAAAGCAAGAGAGATCACAAATGTGCTCAACTATCCTAATCCATTTTCTACCTCTACGCAGTTTGTCTTTACACTTACAGGAGAGGTGCCAGACGTTTTTACTATTAGGATTATGACACTCTCTGGTAAAGTAGTAAAAGAGATCACTAAGGAAGAACTAGGAGAGATCAGATTAGGAGTAAACAAAACAAAGTACCGATGGAATGGAAGAGACGATTATGGTAACCAATTAGGTAATGGGGTCTATCTATATAAAGTTATCATGAGTAGCAATACTGGAGAAGATTACGAGAAACGATTTAATGGAACAGATCAGTACTTTACCCAAGGTATAGGTAAGATGGTCTTGCTGAGATAAAACAAAAGCCTTCAGAGTACCTTGTCGTGCTTTTAAGAAAGTAAATGGGACTTAAAATCAAACTTGGAATTTTCTATACGGTCTACATCTTAAGATATTCTTGGTATAGATTATTTTATGATGATAAGGCAGTAGAGATTTTTGTAGAGCGATGTTCTCATCCAAGGATAGCCCTTAAAATAATCGGAGTCAAAGTTGGGAAGTATTGTAGAATACATAATGGGTTAACGCTTTATAATTTTAAGAAACAACATTTACAGATTGGAGATAATGTGCATATTGGCAAATCTGTTTTTTTGGACTTGACGGATAAGATTAGCATCCATAATAACTGTACCATATCTATGGGGTCTAAAATATTAACCCATATGGATGTAGGAGATTCTGACTTAAAAGTGAACTATCCGAAAAAGACAGGAGCGATTACCCTCGAAGAGAATGTGTATATAGGAGCACAGAGTCTAGTGTTGTATACAGCAGAAGTAATCAAATCAAGAACTCTACTAGCGTCAAACTCTACCCTAGTGAAGAGGACAAAACCAAGCTCCATGTATGCCGGTAATCCTGCCATATTTAAATCAACAATATAATTTTTACCCTTGAGGTATAAGAAGGAAATACTCAGCGGGTTTAAGTGGACATTCTCGAACAATATTATTCAAGCAGTCCTACTTGCTGTTCAGTACATAGTACTAACAAGGTATCTAGAGCCTTCTGATTTTGGGGTGATGGCTATTCTTCTAGTTATTATTGGTATAGCAGCTATTTTTGTAGAGATGGGGATAGGTGACGCGATTGTACAATCAGAGACACTTTCAGACGAGAAGGTTTCTTCTTTACTAATTTCTAGTTTTATGCTGGGTTTTGCTGCACTCTTGGTGACCAATTTGATAGGTACTTTCATTACCAATATGATGGGCGTTCAAGACACAAGCATGTTTTTGTTTTTGTTGTCGCTTACATTCTTGATGTCTCCTCTATTTTATATTTACGCTGCACTATTAGAGAAGCAACTTTTATTTGCAGACTTAAATAGAGTTACCATTTTTTCTTTTGTGGTAGGGTTTATTGTTACCACAGTAGTTGCTGTTTTTAATGGAGGTATCTATGCACTCATTTTTGGATATATTTCTATTGAATTTGTTAAAGCAATTGGATCATATATTGTTGGAAAGAAGCTTTTTCAGTTTAGGTCTGTCAAACCAACTAATGCCGTTTTACCACAACTCAAGTATGGCTCCTATATCTCTGGGTCAAGGCTCTTTAATTTTATGAATAGTAATTTTGACAAGATCCTAATAGGCAAGTTTCTGGGAGAAGAAATTTTAGGACTCTACAGTATAGCTTGGAATATTAACTCTATTCCATTGAGAAAAATTAACTCTATCGCAAATAGTATTTCGTTTCCTGTTTTTTCAAAGCTTCAAAAAGAACCAGAAGAAACTCAGAAGGTATTTGATGGGGTGATGGCTTTTGTTGTATTGTTGAGTATTCCGCTTTATTTATTTCTGTTTTTCTCTGGAGAAGAATTGCTTGTGTTTCTTTTTGGGCCTAAGTGGGCAACAGCAGGAGCTATACTCAAGTGGCTGAGCTTGCTAGGGATAGCAAAAGCAATCTCCAATCCTGCAGGGCCATTAATTCTAGCGAAGGGTCAATCGAAAGTAGAAATGTATTGGAATATGTTTTGGTTAATTGTAGTGTTGAGTGTAGTATATTTTTTGTGTGTAGCTCATGTTGAGATAGAGGCACTTGCAAAATACTTGGCTATCTCTGGTCTAATTGTCTCTCCGATCTGGCATTATCTAGTAATCAAGTATACAGATATTTCTTACAAGAATTTGTTGACAATGATGATTTTGGTAGTTGCTTGTTTTCTGGTTATGTATTTAGTCAATATGAGAGATTTACAATTTGGACTTATCATAAATACAATTCTTTCAATTTTATCAATGGGCTTGATATGGGTTTTTAATGAAAAAGCTGGTTTTAAAATGTCTGAATTATTGAAGAGTAGATATGAATAACTATCTGCTACATATCAGTAAAGACCAAGAGAGAAAGGAGATGCGAATCTCTGATTGGCTTGGGAATGTGCAGCACCCTGTTAAGGAAGAAAAACTACAAACAAAAAGCATAGACCTTGTCTCTCATTCTACCAAGCAGAGTCTGTATACACCTAATGAAAACCTATCTGTACTTATCATAAAATACTATACCAGAGAAGATGGCAACTCACTTGCAAAAGAGATGGCAAGTAGTTATGAGAATGGAAACCTAGACAACTATTTCAATAAACTTGATGGAGAGTTAAGTGTCATATTGATTGACGCTAAAAGAAATAGGATTGTTATCTACTCTGACCGCTTTGGGTTGATACCTACCTACATTTATGCTGACGCTAGTTCAGTTTTTATTTCTTCAAACCCTAAAAATATATACCTGAGTAAATCAGAGATACAGGTAAGAAAAGAGAGCATAAATTGTTTTGTAGAAACAGGACAACTACTTGGTATACACTCTTGGTTTGAGCAAGTGGAATTAATAGATTCATCAATTAAACTTGAAATTGATATAGATACCTTTACGGTACAAAGAGACTATTATTGGACGTGGGAAGAAGTTCAAAGAAGTGATTTATCATTTGAGGATAGTGTTAATAAGTTAGCAGAAACTTTTGAAGCGGCTGTCTCAAAAAGAAAGTCTGTATCTAATAATACTACGCTCTTATTGAGTGGTGGTTTAGATTCTAGACTTATTTTGTCGTGTTTAGATAAAGGAGATATAAAGTATAGTAGCACATTTTCAAAGCGTAAAAGCGAAGAGCTGGAGATTGCAAAAAGCTTGGCATTAAATAAAAAAATCGAGCATAAGCACCTAGAATTAAACAAAGAAAATTGGTTAGAAAATAGGCTTGAGAATATCTGGAATTTAGATGCGGGATTTAGTTTTATGCATGATCATGTGGCACCCTTTAAGACTAATAAGGTTTCGGAGGATGAGTTTGTATTTAATGGTTTTGGAGGGGGAATTCTATTTGCAGGAAACTATATTGAAGAAGGTAACAATCCCATCACTGAGCAAAAAGCTAGAAAGCATTGGGGAGAGTATTGGACAGAGACAGACCTCAATTCCCCATACCATAATCTAAACAAAATAGAACCCTACTTTCTGAATACTAGGTTGAGAAGATTCACTTGCTCAGGGACAAGGACCCTATTACCCGCTACACCATTATTGCCGTTTATTGACAAAGATTTTATCACCTTATTAATGAGCATAGACGATAATTATCGAAAGGATAGAAAGCTATTTAAGTCCGTTGCGCTCAGGCTTGATAAAAAATTATTTACGGACTTTACCTATAGCCAGTTAGGAAGACCGATCACTGCAGATAAAACTCTGAAGTATAGATTCAAAGGATATTATCACCACTTCCTTCAAAAGATATTTGGAATAGAGTCGATTTCATATGTAGATTATAAAAGATGGTCTGAAGGGCTAGTAAAGAAAAGAGACAGATTACTAAATAATGATTCGTTGATTAATCAATATTTGGCTGCACCAGATTTAAGTTTTGATTCACTCAATCTTGAGAAATTTGGAAGAGTGCTGACTGTAGAGATTTATCTTCAACAACTGTTTAACAATAAATACCTCACTACCCAAGAGTTAAAAACTGCCATTAGTTGAAAAAGGTCTTACACGTATTTAATCACTATTTGCCTAGGACAGAAAACTGGGCTTATCAGCTGATCTTGCATACGCCATCTTGTGAGCAGCACATCGCGGCCAAAGTTTATTTAGAGCACACTCCAGGTAAAGAGTTATTCCATTTTATGGATAACCCGCAGAGTCAACTTGAGGAAGCAGACCAGCAAACAGACTGGAAGAAGAATATCCTTAAGAAAGCATATATAAGAGCCTCTAAGAAGCTTATGAGAAGCTTTAATGAGCAGCTAGCAGAGTATGTGATAGAGCACAAAATTGATCTTGTGCACGCCCACTTTGCGAATATGGGGTGGGAAGTCCAGAGAGCATTAAAAGATATAGACATCCCAATTGTAGTTTCATTTTATGGTTGGGATTATGAGATGTTACCTCATGTAAAATCGGAGTGGAAGTCTAAGTATCAAGAGATGTTTGATCAAGTAGATTTGATCTTAACGGAGGGTGAGCATGGTAAAGATGTTTTGATCAGTAAAGGATGTGCAGAGGCGAAAGTAATAATTCAGAAGTTAGGTATAGAGCGCTCGTTGATAAAGCAGATTAGAAGAGAGAAGAAGCGGGATGAACTAAGACTCATTCAAATTGCCTCTTTTACGGAAAAGAAAGGGCAGCTATATACTGTTAAGGCTCTTAAAGAAGCAATAAGGAAAAGTCCTAATATGCACTTGACCCTAATCGGGGATAGTAGGGAAGAAGCGTACCATAAGGATGTAGTAGAGTTTATAAATCAAAACGATCTGCAGGAGAAAATTACAATGAGAGATTTTATTCCCTACGCAGAGTTAGATGAAGAACTATCTAAACATCATGTTTTTATACACCCAAGTTGTTATGCACAAAACAGAAATTGTGAAGGTGGTGCTCCGACAATTATTTTTAATGCAGCGGGATCAGGCATGCCGACTATATCTACAACTCATTGTGATATTCCTTCTCTTGTCGTTCACGAGAAAACCGGACTATTATCTACAGAAAAAGAGGTAGATCAAATTGCTGAGAATATCCTAACTTTTTATAAGATGGAGCAAGATGAATTTGAAATATTTTCTTCCGCGTCTCATGCTCACATTGCTAACAACTATTGTATCGAAGACAATGGTAAGGAGTTATCAAAATATTACAGTAATCTTTTAGCTAGATCGGTATGAAGATATTACTCTGTAGCTCTACCTATGAAGGGATCACCCACGGTCCAGCTAAGTTTGCAAACTTGGTCATGCAAGTTAATGACTTATACCCTGAGCACGAGGTTAGGACGATAACGAGAGATGTAGATAAGGAGACACCTGATAGTATTTATAAATTCGAACGAACCTATCCGCCGATCATTGGTGCTTTCTGGGAGTATTGGGATAACCAATTATTCTTAAATAATATCAATACCGTTTTAAAAACATACAAGCCAGATTCTATGGTCTTTGTGGATGCGATTTTAGGATACAAAACAGCTAAGGCCTTTAAGGGTAGAATCAAGACTGTAGGATTAATCAACGACGACGAGTACATCAACAATAAGCTATCAGCGATAAAACCAACAAAGGAGTGGTTGATAAAATGGAAAAGCAGACAACTAGAAAAGAGAGCAGCAAAAGCGCTTGATATAGTTATTGGCAACTCTAATTTTATATCTAAAAAAATAGCTCTGGAATATCACATCTCTCAAGATAAAGTGAGGCGACTTTATAAGTCAATAGACATTTCTAATTTTGATTTTGTAGCGCATGGAGTAATTGAGCTGGATAAGCCGATAAAAATACTATTTGTCAAAAATGATTACCAGAGAGGAGGGTTGAGGGAGTTAGCGGAGAGCTTAAGTAAATTGCCTAAGTATACTTTCGAAGTAATTGTGTGTGGTCCTCATGATCATCAGAAACATATAATTGATGATTACTTTAAAGAAAAGAAAAACATAACTCATCACTTTAGAGGTAAGACATCGCAAGCAGGGGTGAAACAGTTATTGGATGAGTGTGATATTTTCAGTGTGCCTGCACTGCGAGAAGGTCTTGGTGTAGCTAACATAGAAGCGTTGGCGAAGGGCATCCCAGTCGTTAGTACGAATGCAGGTGGTATTCCGGAGGTGTTAAATGGCGAAGAATGTGGATGGGTAGCGGAGGCAGGTAATATAGACTCACTAGCTAAAACCTTCGAAGAATGTATTCTTTCTGAAGATATAAAAATGAAGAAGTCTAGAGCAGGGAGAGACCGTGTAGAAAAAATGTTCGGTCATAAAGAGATGTTACAGAATCTTCTTGAAATAATATCCTCATCATGAAAGTAGGAATAGTAGAATTAGCTTTTCATAATGAGGTGCTTCGATCGTATATCAACGTTTTAAAGGATATTACTGATGACATTGTTTGTTTTACAAATCAGTTTTGTTTTGATCAAATCTATGACCATCAAGATGACGCTAATCTGCAATGGCAAATAAAAAAGAGCGAAGGCAACAAGAAATTCTTTACTAGTAACAAAGACTTATTAAGCCAATGTGATACAGTAATAATTATAACCTTAGATGATGATCTCGATTTCTTTTCTGAATATCAATGGCCTACTAAAACCATTCTGTTAGTCCATGATTATTTTTCTTTCTTCGAACCGAATCAAATTAATTATAGTGGAAACCTAGAGGAGAAAGCAAGAGCTGCAAAATCATGGTTACTTTTTAAATCAAAAGCAGAAAGAAAGAAGCAGAATAAGTTAATCAGCAAGATGACTAAACTGGCGGTTCCATCGATGTCTGTCATGGAATTTGTAAAGGAGAGGGGAGTTAGTTCTAAATTAACCGAAGTGCTTGATTTCGCAGTTCCGGATAAGACTCAAGTCGCAGAGGAAGAAAACAAAACGGTAATAACGATACCAGGAAATGTAATCCCAAAGAGTAGGAACTATGTAGTAGTACTGGGAGCACTTAAAAAAATAATTGATCAAATTAACAATACAGAGTTAGTAATACTTGGACAAGCGAAGACCACTTATGGTAGAAAAATAGTACAAGAGATAAAAAAATTAGAGAACACAAATTTTTGTTTGAAGTATTATAATTCATTTATTCATCAGAGAGAATTCGATAAGCAAATTGAGAGATCTAGTTTCTTACTGCTACCGATTTCTGCGATTATGAGGTTTAGACACTTTAAAGAGAAGAATGGATTTACCTGTGTCTCAGGTAATATTAATGATATGTTATTTTTCGGGAAGCCAGCGATCATCCCTAAGTTTTACCCACTAGATATCTTGCATGAGCAAATAGTGGAGCGCTATAGTGATGAAAACCACTTAGCAGAAGTCTTACTGAGTTGGATCAATAAAAAGGAATATCTTGACTATACTCAGAATGTAGAAGAAGTACAAACTAATTCTCGAAAACAAGTAATCGATAGGTTTAAAAAAGCGCTTAGCTAAAGAAGGTCTTTCTCCATATTGCATAGCTTAGAATCCTAAATAGAGTTTTAAATCCAACAGTTTCTAACTTATCAAGATTAATTAAGTGCTCTATATGTTGGCTATGCCCCTTTACCAGTTTCAAATAGTTTTCCCGATTCTTTTTCATCCAGGTCTCTTGTGGAGAAATAAATGGTTTCTTATCATGATTCTTAACTATCGCTTGAGGTAATATATCTTTTAGTGCTTCTCGCTGTAGATATTTACGGACACCTTTTTTAATCAAGTGTTCCTCGGGTGTAGCAAAGATTAAATTAACAAGTTGGTGATCAAGATAAGGCACTCTAGATTCTATACCTGAAGCCATAGGATTTCGGTCCTCATAATGAAGAAGAGCAGGCAAGACAGTTCTTGAAATTAGGTCTCGCGAGAGCTCTTTAGTATTCGTATAACTGCTAAATTGGAAGGAGGACTTAGTTTTTAAATAATCATGATTTTCTTCTTTTGATCTGAGGCCTTTGCTTAATAATGAAGGAAGTTTAAGGGCGACATTGAGCGATTCAGAAATTAAACTTAAAGGATTTTGAATTTGCTTCAAGTACACTTTTAAAAAAGCATCGTAGCCCATCAAAGTCTCATCAGCTCCTTGACCTCCTAACATGACCTTGATGTTATTTTTTTTTGCTGTCTGAAAATTTAAGTATTGTGCAACGACACTCATTGTAGCAATAGGCTGATCGTGATGCCATACGATTCTCTCTAGAGCAGACAACACGTCCTCTTCCTTTACAATAGTTTTTCTACTATCTAGTTTTGCAGAGGAAACAGTAATATCAATTGCATCTTCTTCAGAATACTTCTTTTCTTGATAAACTGCACTAACGCTTTTAGGTTGATGACCTAAGTGGTTTATACCACAAGCAATAGATGCGCTGTCTAGCCCTCCAGATAGAGAAACGCCAAGCTGTACATCTGTCCTTAAGCGATATTTTAGGGCATCAAAAAAAACAGCTCTAAATCTTGTAGAGACCTCCTCAAAACTAGAAGTGTCTATTTTTTTATTTAGGCTATAATATGAATCTATTGCGTAGCTATGATCATGTAGGTCGTAAACTAAATTTGTTGCAGCAGGCAAACAGAATATCTCTTCAAAAAATGTTTCTTCTGTATGATTATGTATTCCGTATTGTAGAAAGTCTATTGCTATTTTTTCATTTTCAACCAAATCAATACCAACCTTTTGAAATGCTTTAATCTCTGATGCAAACCAAAAGGAATCATCTTGCTCTAGGTAATAAAAAGGCTTGATACCATATCGATCACGAGAACAAAAAATGATGTTTTGGGCTTTGTCATAAATAGAAAAAGCCCATTGACCATTAAATTTATTAACACAGCTGGTACCCCATTTTTGATAGGCAGCGATGATAACTTCAGAATCAGAATTTGAGGTAAACTCAAACTCTTTGAGCTCTGATTTTAACTCTATATAGTTATAGATAGCGCCATTGAAAATAAGAACATAATTACCTCGTTCCATAGGTTGATGTCCAGCAGAGCTTGTATCAAAGATTGATAAGCGATGATGCCCAAAACCTACTAGATCATCGTAGAAGACGCCAGAACTATCAGGACCTCGATGTTTGACTTGTTCAAGGCAATTCTTAAGAATTTGAGGAGCTACTTGGTCCTTCTTTTGCTGTATATAACCTACAAAACCACACATTACTTTATATAAGGTATTTTTATACTATAATATTTTCACTATGTCTAATAAAGAATTGTATTCGCAATTCTGTAGTTCAAAATTGGATATTCCTGTCTTCTTTCAGCCATGGTGGTTGGACATAGTAACTTTTGGTGGCAGCTGGGAAGTATTGATGGATACCAGTGCAGATGGTCAAGTGCGCGGCGTATTACCATTATTCCAAAAATCGAAGCTAGGAATCAAGTTTGGCAGCATGCCTCCATTGACTCCATATCTTGGTATCTATGTTAATTATCCTGAGAATATTGAGAAGGAAGAGCGCAAAAGAGCATTTGAAGAAAAGGTCGTCAATAACTTAACCGACCAGCTCGGCAATCAAAACTATTTTAACCAAAACTTTCATAGAGGTTTTAAGTCTTGGTTACCACTTCACTGGAAAGGGTTTAGAAATACAACAAAGCTTACAAATGTGTTTGAGGATCTATCAGATCTAAGCAAAATCAAATCAGGATTCAAGGATAGTTTGCGTAATAAGTTAAATAAGGCAGAAGGTATTTTAACGATAGAAGAGACAGATGATATAGGTTTATTCCACGGTATTAATAAAAAGACGTTTGAGCGTCAAGGTATGTCTATTCCCTATTCGTTAGATTTTTTAAGAAAGCTAAATGATGGTTTAGCTTTAAGGAATCAACGTAAAATATTTTTAGCTAAGGATGGCGACGGGCAGTATCATTCTGGAGCATTTATAGTGATTGATGATAAGTATCACTATCTGATTGCTCTAGGGGCTGATACGAGCTTACGAAAGAGTGGTGCAATTCCTTTTGTGATTTGGCACGCTATACAAGACACTGCAATGAATAATAAGGCTTTTGACTTTGAAGGGAGTACCATCCCAGCAGTAGCTGGCATATTTAGAAACTTTGGAGCGCAGCAAGAACCTTACTATAATATCTACAAGTCAAGGAATAAAGTAACAGATGCATTGTTAACTCTAGTAGGCAAGTTTTAAGAGTGAAAATATTAGTAAAAAATAGCCTGGTAAATTTTCAAAAGAAGGTGGATTATGTGGTTGATTTTATAAACAGCCACCCATCTTGTCCATCTCAAGTTACCCTGTCAACAGAGATAAGTGAATCTGATATTCAGATAAATTACGGAGGAGAAGAACTTCCTAATTCATTTTATATCCCTTCGCAGCAAGTAATTTTTTCAAACACTATACATGCAACTGATTCCTTAAGTGCAAATAAATATCTATGGAATGATGCGGAAATTTTTTCTGTTGAGAAGGAATCGAATAAGGGAAATAGTTTTTTGCAAAACAAGTCTTTCCGATTTGATATCATAGAGACCATCTTTTTTCACTTATCTAGGTATGAAGAGTTTCATTGTAAGGTAGAAGGTAAGGACAGATGGGATACTATGAAGGAAGAAACTCAGTTTTTGGTAAAGCATAATCTAGAGAAAAAACCAGTAGTGGATATTTTAGTGTTTTGCTTTTTAGAGGCTACTGGGGTAACGCTGAAACAACAGCAGTCGCCCATTAGAATTACTCACGATATAGACTTAATAACTAAATTCAAATCGCCACTCAGTTTTTTAAGATTCAATGCTTACTATCTTAAAAACTTTAAGGGACTAAATCCAATTAGACAGTTATGGAGATCATATGGAAGATGCGTTTTTAAAAATGAACGACCATATGATGTTTTTGAGGAGATGCTAATCGAAAAAGCGATAGACAAAGAAATCTATTTCTTAGTCGGAGGTAAGACTAAGGTGGATACTCCCTTAAAGACAGACTCAATCATTTTTAAAAAAGCTATAAGACTAAGTAAAGAAAGGGGATATAAAATAGGTATTCATCCAAGCTACGCAACTTGGAAGAATTCCGAGATGCTTAAAAAAGAAAAAAAATTGTTAGAGGATATTATAGACGAGGAGATTACTATTAGCAGGCAACACTATTTACATTTCTCTTTTGATACTACTATCTCGATACTTCAAGCAGCAGGAATTAGGCAAGACTCAACCATAGGTTATAATAGATTGATAGGGTTTAGAGCGGGTACGGGAGTTGGGTTTAGACTATATGATCTTAAGGCAGATAAGACCACAGACATTATTGAGAAGCCACTTGTACTTATGGACTCTTCTTTGTTTGATGAGTCTAAATGCAAAGCTATCCCATTCTTTGAAATTGCTAATGAGTTTATTAATGCCAATATGTTTGGGACAGAGCTAACGTGTAACTTCCATAACTCAAGATTTGATGATGCACAAATGTTTGGACTTCCACAACAAGAACTTTATACCCAATTGACAAATGGCTAAAAGAGTACTAATCATATATCGGGTGGATGAGGTAGATATTTCTAACAAAGGAGTCATCAAAAAACTTAATGGGCAGGCCAAGGGGTTTGTGGCTAATGGATGGGAAGCGGATACTATAAGGATATCAGCCGGAGAGATTTTACTCAATAAAACACCAATCAAGAAAATCAGTAAGTCAAAATTTGGATCAGTTTTATTTGAGTTTTTTCAGTCGATAGGGAAGGAGGTTGACTTGACAAAGTATGACATGCTTTACATTAGATATGGATTATCTTTTGCTGGGTTTATATCTTTTTTAAGAAGATCAAAGGAGAATAATAGTAAGCTCAAAATCCTATTGGAGTTTGCAACATTTCCATATTCGGAAGAGTGGACGGGAGCAAAAGGATTGATTGTAAAAAAGGTAGATGGTCATTATAGAAAAAAACTGAGCAAAAATGTTGATCATGTTATTCATCTAGGTGATGAAAAGGAGATACTTGGAATGCCTTGCATTAACTCAGAAAACGGTATTGAATTAACGGATATTAAAGTACGCAAGAAGCAAAACGATTCAAACAAGGTTAATCTAATTGCTGTTGGTAAATGGCAGTTTTGGCATGGGTTGGATAGACTAATTAGGGGACTTTCAGAAAGTGAAAGAAAAGAGGAGGTTAGTTTAGTTGTTGTAGGGGAAGGTCCAGAGAACCAAGTACTAGAGAAGTTGGTTACTGAAAAAGGACTTAGCGATCAAGTTGATTTTGTAGGGAATAGAGTGGGAACGCAACTAGATGACTTATTTGACAATGCAGATCTAGGAATCGGGACCTTAGGAATGCATAGAAAGGGTATCACGATAGATTCATCTCTTAAGCATAGAGAGTATGCAAGTAGGGGGTTACCTTTTATTCTTTGTGCTAAAGACAAGGACTTTTTAGAGAAGGAAGAATTTGTAAAGTATTATGAGGAAACAGATAGTGCAATTGAGATAAAGAGCTTGATTGAGTATGCAAAAAAAACAAGGAAGATAGATCCTGATAAAATTAGAACCTTTGCAAATAAAAACCTTAGTTGGGAAGCAAAAATCTCAAAAATTTTAGATGGGGTTTATTAAGAAAACTTTCCAGAATAGATCTTTGAGGATCGTCTTATTGCTTGCTTTTATAATCAGGTTAGTTGTATCCATTCCTATATGGACTGCTCAGGAGCGGATGATTCAAAATGACTCGCCCTCATATTATAAAATAGCTCAAAACTTATATGAAGGAAATGGATATTCTAACTGTCCAACTGAGCCTTATTACAAAGATGTTCTCAGAACACCAACCTATCCAATTTTAATAGCAGGAACCAAATTTATAACAGACGATTTCAGGTCTGTTTTCGTTTTGCAATTGTTACTCGATCTTTTAACCTTGCTTTTACTTTTTAGGATTGGGAGCAATCTCTTTGATGATAGGGTAGGAGTTTTAGCTGCACTATTTTATGCTATTAGTATAATAAATGTGGTTATGTGTACTCAAGTCCTTGCTGAAACTCTATTTGTGTTTTTAATGATGGGCAGTTTTTATTACATGATTGTTCGGAGAAAATATTTTCTCTCCGGACTGGTGTTAGGACTGGCAGTTCTTTGCAAGCCTATTGGACTATTCGTAATATTGATCTGCTTGTTGTACTTAATTGTAAGCAAGAGAAACATAAAACAAATAGGCTTAATGCTTTTACCTTTTGTTATAGTGGTGGGAGGATGGATGATTAGAAATCAAAGTATAACAAACACATTAACTATCTCATCTATTAGCTCTTATAGTTTGTTTGCGTATAATGCCAATATGGTGCTTAGCCACAAAGTTGGTAAACCAGAATCGGTTTTAAGAGAAGCGAGAATTGCTGAAGTGTATGAACGAGTAGAAGGTGAACTAGGGGACTATTCTGGCAAGTTTGATTACATGGAAGTTTTTGATAGGGAAGGGAAGAAAGTCGTTCTAGACAACCTAGGGCTCTATACATATTTGCACTTAAAGAATAGTGTCAATAGCTTGATACCAGGGGTGCATTATGTCTTAGAATTGTTTGGTAAGACTGAGGGAAAAAGAGGTACAATGGATGTACTAAGAAGAGAGGGATTGATTAAGGCAACCGCATATTACTTTGATGGGAAATGGTTAGGATTTGCCTTGTTGTTGCCTTGGATTTTGTGCTGGTTAATCATGTTAATCACAGCATTTGTAGGCAGTCTTAAGATTCTAAGAAATAAAAAATGGGAAACAGTATTGCTCGTTTTATTACCTGGACTTTATTTTTTATTTATAAGTGGTCCTGCGGCTGAGCCTAGATTTGGAGCATTGATAGCGCCATATTTTTGTTTGCTGGGAGGGTTCTATCTAGGAGGTTTAGATAGACTTAAGGGTTGGTTATAGCTCTGCTTCAATAATATCACAGACTTGATTTGCGATAATGTTATGATTGAAGATTGTTTCGGCCTTGGAGCGACCGGATAATCCCATTGCTACTTTTTCTTCTTCTGATAGAGCAACGAAACGTTCTATTGCTTCTTCGAGTTGTGTAGAATTTTTTACATCCACTAAAAAACCATTTACACCTTCTTCTACTGTTTCTCTACACCCTGCTGTTCTAGTAGTAATTATGGGCTTACCCATGGCCATGCCTTCTAGTACAATACGTGGCATACCTTCTCTTACTGATGGTAAAACAATGCAATTGGATTTTTTTATAAAAGGTCTTACATCTCGGACAAAACCATGATAGACAATGATTCCTTCATTTACCCACTCTACAAATTTATCCTTGTTTATTGTTGATGGATTACCTTCATCAAATTCACCTATTACCCAGAACTCAACACTAATGTATTTCGACAAAATTCTTTTAGCTGCTTCTATGAACTCTATTATACCTTTATCATAGAGCAGCCTACCAATAAAAGTGAAAACTAACTTATCAGAGTAAACACCATTGCTTGAGGGCTTAAAATATTCTGTATCTACGCCACAACCTTTTACTGAAAGTCCTTTTTCTTCTACTATAATTCCATTATCTACAAAAAGCTTCAAATCATCAGTATTCTCGAAAATGAATTTTTTATGATACTTGGAAGTAAGCTTATATAGGAACTTTGTTATTTTATTTACCCAGCCTATGTGAATGAAAGCATAGCCTAAACCTGTAATAACCGCTATGGAGTTTATATTATTTAGGTGTGCGGCTATGGCACCATAGATGTTTGGTTTATGAGTATAGTGAAGTACTAAGTCTGGTTTAAGTCTTTTATACTTTCTTCTTAGTTCTTCTATCAGAATGAAATCTCTAAATGGATTTTTTCCATCTCTATCTAACACTCTCAAAGCAACATGCTCTACTGATGGAAACCGTTCTTTGTATTCCATAAATTCATCTACAGGAGCAATTACAACTACCTGATGCCCTCGCTTTACAAGCTCTGCAATGACATTCAACCTGAAATTGAAAATGTTCCAGGTAGTATTAGCTACTATGGCGATTTTTTTGCCCATCAGAGGATAGTAGTATCTGTAATTTTATTTCTTACTGATTTTATTTCTTGTTCGTCTTCTTTTGGATAAAGTAGAAGAACATCATCTTCTACGATTAAGATCATATCCTTAAGACCTTTGATCACCGCCTTTTTATCTTTTGGCAATCTTATTAAACAGTTGTCTGTGTTTTCTAAAGAGAGAAAGTCTCCTTGTAAAACATTGCCTGTATCATCTTTATCTAAGTAAGCATGTAATGAATTCCATGTACCTAAATCGCTCCAACCTATTTCGGCTGGGATAGTATAAACATTTTCAGATCTTTCCATTAGAGCATAATCAACAGAGATAGATTCTGTTTTTGGATATTCAGAATTTATGTATGATTGCTCACCGGGTGTATTATATTTATCTAAGTCCTTACTTAAAGTATTTATAATCTGAGGAGCATTTTTATTAAATGCATTTATCACAGCATTTACGCTCCAGATAAATATTCCAGCATTCCATAAGTAATTTCCAGAGGATAAATATGATTTAGCAGTTTCTAAATCAGGCTTTTCTTTAAACTGCGAAACTTTGTTTACACCTGTACTTTTTGTGCCTTCGATCTCGATATATCCATAACCAGTATCAGGCCTCGTAGGGTTTAATCCCAGAGTAAGTAAAGCTTCTTCCTTTTCTGCGAAATCAAAAGCATCATTCATTTTAGAAACAAACTCGAGTTCCTTTAAGATGACATGATCAGAAGGGAGTACTGCAAAAACGCCGTCCTTATTTAGAGATTGTATTTTTAATGTTGCATAAGCTATGCACGGTGCAGTATTATTCCTTGAAGGCTCGAGTAAAATATTATTTTCTAGAACCTCAGGAAGATGTTCTTGGGTTAGTGATTTATATTTTTCATTGGTTGCAATGAGAATATTTTCTACAGGCACTAACTTTTTAGCCCGGTCAAAAGTCATTTGAATTAGCGATTGACCTATACCAAGTATATCTAGAAACTGTTTTGGCCTAGCTTCTCTAGAAGCAGGCCAGAATCTGGAACCTACACCACCAGCCATTATTACTATAAATCTGATAGTTTTCATTTTAGGTATTTATAAATTTCAGCATAGTTTTTTTACTTTATTCATATACTTAGAGATGATTATGTTTTCATCAAACTCAGAAACTATTTTTTTATAGCTATTTTCTCCCATGGTGTCTCTTTGATCTTTTGTCAAGGATAGAAATTTCAAAACATATTTTAGCAGACTTTTTGAAGATTTGACCTTACATAGATATCCAGTTATGTTATGATCGACTGTCTCCTTGCAGCCGGTATGATTTGTTGTTATGATAGGCTTGCCCATAGCGCCAGCCTCTAATAGACTTTTAGGTACGCCTTCTCTATAATATGAAGGTAAGACTACGCAATCAACTAGAGCAATTTCCTTTTTTACATCATCAGTAAAGCCCAAAAAATTGATATAACCATCATTGACCCAGCTATCTATTTCTTTTTTTGATATAGCCGACTGTTTATTTTTTTCTATTGAACCCAGCAATCTAAACTCTACTTTTTTATGATGAGTTTTAGATATTTCTTTTGCTACCTCTGCATAGTATCGTACTCCCTTTTCTTGAAGAAGCCTTGCCATTAAAAGAAATTTTATTTTCTTTCCAATCTCAGGCTTCTGCGGTTTAAATGTTTTAAGATCTACTCCAGAGCCAGGTATCCTGCTTATATTATTTGTACCTACTAGATTTTTATCTAAAAAGAGTGACTTATCATCTTCATTTTGAAAAAAAACATGATTACTCTTTCTCAAGCTTACTTTATATAACAGGCTAACAAATTTTGTTACTAAGCCATCCTTAACAAACAGTTTGCCTAAGCCTGCAATATTGTTGATTGTTTTTATTTTGAGAAAATGTGCAGAAAGGTTACCATAGATATTCACTTTGGGTGTAAAGTGAAGTGTTAGGCAAGGGTTTGTTGATTTAAATATTTTATAATAATTTATTATCGTAATAAAATCTTTGATTGGGCTCATTCCTCCAGAATCAATTTTTATATGGTTGAAAGAACAACCTAGATCTTTTAACTTTTCTGAATATTTATCATATGGTGCAATTGCTAAAACCTCATAACCTTCGTCCAGTAATCTAAGTATGGTATTCTTACGAAAATTATAGAGATACCAACTTGTGTTAGATGAGATTGCAATTAATTTCATTAGTCAGAAAATATTATAAAACAAACTGATTGGATTCCAATATTCATAGATTAACAATAAAATATGATTCTTATAATTAAATATGATCGTGTGGTTTGCTTTCAAGTTTACATTGATCCATAAAGAATCATAAAGATGAGAAAACAAAGCAGATTGATATTAAATAACTTGTTAATATGTTTATTTAATTATCAATCCAGTATTTAAACCACTGGTATAAAACAAAAATGTGCCATATGAAATATGGATTAACTGAACTTTTACCAGCAAAGAATAAATCAACAGAACTCCTTAGTTGCTCTTTGTTTAAGTAAAGAGAATTTGTAAAATTTGTATCATTAGACATTTCAAGAATATTGTCTTTCAGATTATTCTTCAGTAAAGAATAGATTGGAACTACGAAACCTTGCTTAGGTCTATCTGTCAATCTTTTAGGGACATATTTATTAAGGATCTTTTTTATCAGATATTTGGTCTCTCCATTTTTTATCTTCAAATTATCTGGAATTGACATCGCGTATTCAATTAGATGGTGATCAAGAAAGGGTTCTCGACCTTCAAGGGAGTTGTGCATAGTTGCTCTATCTACTTTACACATTATTTCGCCCTCTAAATATGTTTTAATATCTAACATACCCAAATAAGAAAGTGTAAGTTTCTCATGAGGTGTTATCTCAGAATTAGAGAAATTTGAATCGTATGGTGTATCTATAAGCTCATCTAAGACTCCTCTGTCAACGTATGAAGATGATGAGTAGAAGAAGGAGTCAAGATCATGAGCCATCATCGATTGTCTCAACTTCAATAACTTATTACCAACGTTTGAATATTTATTGAAAACAGGAAAGTTAGATAATCTACGCTCAAGTTTGTCCGCCTTTAAATTTCTACTGGCCGAGTAAAGCAATTTTTTTAAACCAGAAGGAAGTCTTTTTATTTTAGGAAAATACTTTAGTGCCGCCTCATATTTTGAGTAACCACCAAATAACTCATCACCTCCGTCAGCGGATAGACTTACTTTTACAGATTTTTTTGCAAGTTTAGAAACCATATAGGTTGGTATCATCGACGGTGTCCCTAGGGGTTCATCAAAAATTATTGGAAGATCATAAATGTGTTCTACGATATCTTCTTCTGTACAGTATAACTCTTGGTGGTCGGTACCTAGATAATTAGAAATTTCTTGAGCATGCTGAGCTTCATTAATCAATTTATCTTTAAAGCCTATCGTAAATGTCTTGAGTGGTGTATTAGATTGTTTTTGAAGAATTGCAGTGACAATCGTTGAGTCAAATCCTCCACTTAAGAACATCCCTACTGGCACATCTGCCACCATTCTTAGATTGAATGATTCTTTCAATTTTGATTCTAGATTTTCTTCTATTTCATTCTCGGTGCCTTTTGCTACTTGTATGGAATTATATATTTTATCTATTTGCCAATAAGGTTTCTGTTTTATTTTTTCTGTGTTTTGATCAATTATATAGAAATGACCAGGAAGCACCTTTTCTACATGTTTATAAATACAATCGGCAGATGGAATATATCCTTTATCAATAAATCGTTTTATCGCAAAAGGATCAAGCTCCTTGTCAAAGTTAGGATGTTCATGAAAAGCTTTAAGTTCTGAAGAAAACATAATTAGCCCATCTTTCTTATATAAGAATAATGGCTTCACACCTATCCTGTCTCTACATAGAATTAATTGTTTTGAGTTTTTATTCCATATAGCAAACGCAAACATACCCCTAAAGCGATGCACGGCTTCAAATCCCCAAATATCGAATGCTTTCAAAATGACTTCTGTATCTGTTAAGCTTTCAAATGAGACGCCTGCATTTTTAAGCTCTTCCGTTACTTCTTGGAAGTTATAGATCTCACCATTATAGATGATCACAAATTCTTTGTAATAGAAGGGCTGGTTGCCAGCTGCAGAAAGATCTAGAATAGATAAACGTCTATGACCAAAACAAATGTCATCGTCTAAATATTCTCCACCATTATCTGGTCCACCCTTGACCATAGAATCTCGCATAGCATGAAGGACACTTAATTTATTATAAGCATAAGTTTGATCTTGGAATCCGACTATTCTACACATCTGTAATATGTTCTAAAAACCTCTTTGATATCTTTGATGAATCAAATTCTTTAATCCTTTCTTCAGATTTATCTCTATACTCTGATACTAGATCTTTATTTATCATTACCATTTCCATTGCTTCTACTAGTTCTGTAATCTTGCCTACAGGTACTAATATACCATACTCTGCTATTTCAATATCATTGGATAATTCTACTTCAATATTAGATTGAGGAGCTAAGATTTCTCTTGGTCCTGATTTACAATCAGATGAAATTATGCTAAGTCCACAATTTATGGCTTCTAATAATACATTTGGGAACCCCTCATGTGCCGATGCAAGCACAAAACAGTCAGATTGCTCAAGAAAGGATGATGGATTCTTTTGATAGCCTAAGAGTTGAACGCGGTCCATAAGGTCCAGCTTCTGAATCTGATCTTCAAGATTTTGATGCATTTCTCCTTGACCAATTATTATGAGTTGAGAATTTTTATCTTTTATTTTTGAAAAAGAATCTATAATTAGGTTTTGATTCTTATATGCATATAGATTCGCAACATTAATAAAAGTGTATGGTCTAGGTTTTCTGAGTTGTCTTCCTGAGAATTTGCCAAGAAATGGATTATATACTGTCACTATTGGTGAGGATACATCAAAGTTGTTTTTTAAATCTTTTGCAGATAGCCTCGAGTTTGTGATTACTAGATCAGCTTTATTATAAAAGTAAGATATCAACTTGCGGGCGATATAATTCTTTAGACCTTTATTGGGATATGAGTTGGAAGGATAGCTTCTTTCACAAACAATTGCTTTTATTGTTGGATTATACTTTTTTGATCTAGTATTTATATAATTTGATTTATACATAAAAGATACAGAGCTGTCAATTTTATTATCTAAACAGTAAATAGCGTACTTTTTTGCTAAAGAGTTAATTTTAAAATACGTAGAGACACCATCCTTAAGCTCACCGTCGGATAATATATTTACAGTTACATTATCAGCTATCTCATACTCTATTCTATTATTGAGGAGTACCAAGTGTACTTCTAGATTTTTCACCTTGGTAAATTCTTTAATAAGAATTGAAACTACTCTTTCAGCGCCACCAGCTCGCATATCACCAATTAGTATAGAAAGGCTATTTCTTTTCAATTTGATTTCTATATATTTTCTGTGTCCACAAGAAGATCCTTAGTATAAAGAGTTATTTATTTTGATTAGTTTTAATATGGAGTTTTCGTACTCACCGATAATTTTTTCGATCCCATATTTGTCTTTAGTAATTGATTGGATATCTATAGGGTTGTAAGATCTACCTAACGATTCTATAATTGTTTTTGCCATAAGCTTTATATTTCCATTTTCAACAACATGTCCTGTTCTTTTGTCTGCTACTATTTCGTTTATACCTCCGGGTACATCAAAGGCTATCACAGGTTTACCACAAGCACCAGCCTCTAACAAGACATTTGGGAAGCCTTCGTACCTAGAGCACAGGAGGAATAATTTGGAGTTTTTGATATACGGAAAAGGGTTGGTTTGTTGCCCAAGCAGTGTAATATGATTCTCAAGACCTTTGGCTAATATTGAGGCTTCAATCTCGGCTAGATTTTCTCCGCCACCAATGATACCTAACGATACTTTTAGATTATTTTTATTTACTAGTAAATCCATAACCTCTATCATTCTATCATAGCCTTTTTGATAATTGAACCTTCCGATTGTAATAAGGTCAAAACAAAAGTTTTTATTTTCTTGGTCAAGGTTTGACAAAGCGATAACCTCTTCTACATTGATTGGGTTATTAATTATTACAGTTTTGGGCAGATTAATTTTTTCATTTATAAATGATTGATACATGTCTTGGGACTGACAGACCAACAAATCTAATTTTGGATAAGCAAAGTTGTATAAGAATTTTAGAATTTTGGGAGATTTTACATTTCGCTCATCATTGAAGTACATGTCAATTACTATTGACTCTCTTCCAATAAGTTTTGCATTTTTAAAGAATGATGAGAAAACACCTAAGTATATATTTAGGTATCCTAGAGTTGAAAATATTACGTCGGGCTTAATTTTGTTCGCAACTTTCAATAGTTCAAAAATCGAATATCTAACTCTTTTAATTTTTCCTTCTATCAGCCGCACATTATCTTTAGGTTGAAACTTATAGAGAGTGTTATTTGAATTAATCACATATACGGATACATCAAACTTTTCTTTCGAAATATTTTTTGCTAAAGTATAGATAAACCTCTCTGATCCCCCTCCAGAAAGTGAAGGGACGATAAATAGTATTTTCTTCTTATTTAAACTACTAACTCCGACTGCCATTTATTCCACATTTCATATACTAACAATGCCCAAATCATAGGAGACCTGTTAGCTTTACCCGTCATGTGTTCTGATATTAAACTAAGCACCTCTTTTTTATTGATTACAGGAATTTCATTAAGTGTTTTTTCATTGAGAGTATCCATAACAAACTCTTTTAATGAGGTTCTGAACCAGATATCTACAGGCATTCCAAAACCCATTTTAGGTCTATCAAATATCTTTTTTGGTACATAGTCATATAGAACATCTTTCAAAATCCTTTTGGTGACATTGTTATGAAATTTGTACGAGGTAGGGAGAGATCTTGCAAACTGTATGACTCTATGGTCCTGCAAAGGAGAACGCGACTCTAATGAGAATGCCATAGAGGCTCTGTCTACTTTAGTATTGATATCATCTGTTAGGTAGAACTTTAAGTCAAAGTCTGAAATTCTTTCTAACAGCGGTTTATCGGTATTGACCCAGTTGCTATATGTTGTTGAAAGAGCTTTACTTGGTTCTTTAATCCATTGGTCTGATAATCCACTGAACATCCTGAGATATAAGTCATTAATATTATCAATTGAGATTCCTTTAGCTATAAGTTTATGTCTATAGTTTGGAGACAGTGTTAATAATTGACTTAATGCCTTTCTACCTATATGTGGGATTTTAAAAATTGGAATAACTTTTTTGATCCATAGATATCTATGGTAACCAATGAAGCTTTCATCGCCCGCATCACCAGACAACGCTACGGTTACATGTTTTTTAGTATACTTAGATAAAAGCATTGAAGGGATTGATGAGCTATCAGCGAACGGTTCTTGATAATATTTGGGTAGGTTTTCAATCATTTCTATGCCTTCATTATAATTACATTTTATTATTGAATGATCTGTCTTAAGTACCTTGGCAACTTGGCTAGCATAACCGCTTTCATCATATTTTGCTTCATCGAATTTGACTGAAAATGTTTTAATCGGATCTGTTGAAATACTTTGCGCCATACTAGCAACCAGAGAAGAATCTATTCCACCAGACAAGAAAACTCCTAGTTGTACATCGGAGATAAGTCGTATTTTGACCGCATCTTCAATAATATTCTTTAGTTCACTTTTTGCTTCATCATATGAGCCATTATAGGATGAATATTCATCAATATCCCAATATTTCGAAGTGCTAAATTTTTTAGTATTAAGATCATATTCAAATGAGTTACCTGCTTTAAGTTTTCTAATTTCCTTATAGATAGAGTTGGTTCCTGGTATTGTTTTCCATAGAAAGTATTTTCTAACAGCCTCATGATCAAGGGTAAAATTATTCCCTATAGAAATAGGGTAGATTTGAGAGGCGAATTCGAATTGATCATTTTCTAATGAGTAATAGAAGGGTTTTTGACCAAGGCGATCCCTAGCACCCCAGAGGGTATTGGTTTTGTGATTGTAAATTACAAAGGCAAACATTCCGTTAAAATGATCAACACACTTTTTGCCATAATGCAAATATGCTGCACAAATTACTTCTGAGTCAGACGTAGTTCTAAACTTGTAACCCTCACTTTGCAACAAGCTTTTAATTTTTTGGAAATTGTAAATTTCCCCATTAAAAACAAGCGTTAAATGTTCATAGGTGAATGGTTGGTTTGATCGTGGATCTAAATCTATAATAGCAAGCCTGTTATGACCAAGAATACATTTATCACTTATTTTTTTGAAGTCGCTAAAATCTGGACCTCTGAAAGAAATACTATCCAATTTCTTTCTTACTATAGAATCATCATATAGTTTGGTAGAACCGTATATTCCGCACATAATCTATTTAGCTTTTAATCTTGAAATGAAGGAATCCAAATACCATAAACGTAAGAAGTAAAATTTTTACAAATCGAGAGTTAATCCCCTTAACTTGTTGTAAGACTGATTCCCCTTGAAAAAATCCAGCACTACTATATAGACGCAATGCTTTTAACGTTCTTACAGGAGATTGTTTTAAATACTTTAATGGTAAATTGAGAATAAGTTGTTCATGCTTGTACACACCAAAGGTGTTTTGTTTAAATGGAGAATCATTCATTAGTGACGGCGTTGACTCATCTTGATAATAAATCCTTAAGACGCTGTTTATGTACCTAGTTTTATAGTTTCGAAGAGCAATATTTAACCAGATCATTCCTTCAGGAATAAGACCGTTTTTAAAATAAATGTCGGGAAAGTCTAGACTATTTATAACTTCAGTTTTTTGAAAGCCGAATTTTTCTCCCTGGATTTTATAGCTTAATGAACTTTCAATAGAATCGGAATCAAAAGGGTCGTTTGGAAATTTGTCTCCTACAATGACTCCATGTTGGTTTTTGCATAATCCTGTTACTGCAGAATATTTCTTTCTTTCTTTTATTGGAATAGTGTTCCAAGCATCTATCAAGGATTGAAGTGCTTCAGGTACTACTTCATCATCAGAATCTAGTGTAAGAAAAAACTCTCCCTGCGCAAGCTTAGCTCCTTTGAGTATAGAATAAAACTTGTGCATGTTTTCTTGATATATATATCTGATCGGAATTTTTTGTTCTTGGATCCAACCATTGACTAAGTCTTGTGTATTATCACTCGAGCCATCATCAATTATGAGCCATTCAAAATCTCTATAGGTTTGATTCAAAAGAGAAGTATATACTCTTGTTAAGGTATGGGCCCGGTTATATGAAGGAGTGAAGACAGTAAATTGGTAATTAAACTGCATCGAGTTTTATCTTTTGCGCATAATTATTCCTCCTCCAAATTGTCGTAACGCTAAAGCCCTTAGCCATGGAGACCACTGTACTAACTTCAAGAATGTTCGTCTTAAAAAATGATTCGCTACGGATTCATCACTTGGATCTAGTAGGTCCATTAAGCTGTAAAAAGTACTGAATCCAGAATACCGTCCTAGTTCGCATAGTTTTGAATAACTAAACCAATGGACTGCAGGTATTGCGGAATAGTTTGCGAGTGATGGTTTATAGTGTAGATGCTTATGTATGTATCCTTCTTTTACAAGCTTAGGAAACCAATTATAAAATGGAACATTGTACTCTCCGTTTGCCCCTTTCCAAGAAAATAAATATTTATTGGAAGTCATTATGTATGCAATACCTCCAGGCCTTAATACCCTATAGGCTTCATCTAAACTTTTAGAAGGTGAGTCAACATGCTCGAGTACATTTTCGCAAAGGTAAATATCTTGAGAGTTTGCTTCTAATGGAATTTGTTCTGCTGTTCCGTTGATTACCTTGTTTGCTTCGAGGTACTCATTTGCATTTTTTAAAAAGGGAGCATATGGCTCGATACCTAGAGCATTATAACCATTTGCTGTTAGATACTTTACGGTTTCAGGTCTAGGACCGCAACCTATTACTACTACATTTTTAAATTCATCTAAATCTATGATTCTTGAAAAATATGAGAGTAATTTAATAGTATTCAAACTATGTCCCGCACCTTTAATCAGATCTTTATTGAGAGTGGCTAACGCTAGTTTTTCAATATCGGGGTGTGTAGTTAACTTCTTCATGATAAAATCTTAGGTAATGTTTTCGATTTTGATTCTGATATTCGGGATAGGAATACATAACAGTATGCCATACAATAATGATCCATGAGGTTATGAGAGAAAAAAGCGAAAGTGATAAATGTAAAGATGAATAAAATGTACTCCTTTGAGAGTACAATATTGTTGTTTGAGTTAATGCCTAGAACAATCAAAAATGAAATAATTATAATAAAACCCATAACTCCCAATTCGTTCAGAAAGTGTATAAACTGATTGTGACTAGTGTTTTTATAGATATAATATTTACTAAAATAATTTGATGATCCGAGACCATTTCCAACAATTGGATTTTCTAAGTATCTATTGACATAATAAGCTAGGTTATCAAATCTACTATCACCAGTAATATTTGCAACCGATGGATTGACAATTTGATTAAACCTATTTAGTAGAGCATCACTATTGTAAACCGAGCTTTGTATTCCCTTTGATATATTTGAGTAAATAGTTTGCGATCCTACAATTGCGACAATTGATATTGTTCCGATGAATATAAGTGATGTTTTAAGCCTAAATATTTTAAACATTATAAAAAGAATAGCTAGTAAAAATATCAACACTATCCCTCCCCTTGACAAGGTGAAACAAACCCCTATGATACAAATTGACATATAAAGTATCCTATACCTAGAAGCTATGCTATTAATGCTTAATATAAGCCCCCACATTATAGCCATATAGGAAAGGTTTGGATTCATATAAGTACCAGCTCCTCGACCTAAAAACTCAGAAAAAGATTCAATATCAAACGAAAGCATATCATATGCATTTAATAAGCAAGCAGCAATCACGGCTACAATTAGAAATTTTTTACTTATTTCGAATACTGCTTTATCATCTAAGACGATCACCAAGAGGAACATTAAGATATTCGTGAGACTGAGTGTTTTAAAAGACTCAAGGATCAGTACACCATATTCATTAGCATGATTTACTTTTGTAAGCAAATAGAAAAACACTAGTAAAACCTGAAAAGAAATTATCCATTTTACTATTGGCTTTTGCAGCACCCTGATCAATCTTCTTTGTTTTATTAACAATGGCATGCAGAGGATGGCTGTAAGAAGCACAGCATTCTTTGGCGAAAAAGATATTATCTCTTTTTCATACGTATAAAGAAGTAATTCAAAGTAAAAAAACAAGACGCAACCTAAAGCAAGAAATTTATTATAGGTTTTCATTGTTTTATATTAGCAATTGCTTGTTCCCATTTTAGTGCTATTGATTCTATATTTAATGAAGAGCAAATTTCTTTAGCCTTGCTTCCAAGTTGTTTTCTTTTTTCAGAATTGGCTATGAGCTCTTCCATAGAACGTATGACTTCTTTTTCATTTTGAGCATTAACAAGAAGTCCATTTTGATTATGCATAATTATTTCTGCAGGGCCAAAATCACAGTCATTACTAATGACTGCTAACCCAGAAGCCATTGCCTCAATAAGCGCATTCGGATATCCTTCATATTTAGAAAGCAGAACAAAAATTTCAGAATTCATTAACCACTCAAATATATTTTCTACAGAGCCTTTTAGTGTTACAGAAGAGGCTAGAGATAATTCCTTTATTAGATCTTCTAACCTCATTCTATCACTTCCTTCTCCCAAGATTATAAGTCGCCATCCAGTTCTATTAGATAATTTGGCAAAAGACCGAATTAGTAAATCAAAGTTTTTTGAAGGAGTCAGTCTGCCAGTGGAGATAATAATTTTTTCTTTTTTCTCTTTTTCTTTTGTGCCTATCAGACTTAGAGGGTTTTTAATATTTGCTTTTTCAATATTATAGTTTTTGTAAAATTGTTTTACACCTTCAGTTTGAAGGACTAATAAATCTGCAAATGGATAGCAAATCTTTCTAAGTATCACCCATGGCAATGAAAGCTTTTCAACAAATGGATTACTACGTTCAGAAATGATAATAGGGATGTTAGTATATCTCGAAGCCAGTATTGCAAGAATATTATTCTCGGTTATAAAACTTATGATGACGTCTGGAGAACACTCTTTAAAAGCAGCCCTAAGTTTTTTTATTCTAGTATAGTTTTCTGTAAACTTAAGTTTTTTGCTTTTGGGTATGTTTAGTTTAATTCGATTTACATTTGATAAATCATAAACTGATGGAAAGTTTCTAAATGTGATTATGGAGACTTTATTTATAGATTGTTTTGCCCAATGATTGGACAAAATTGATATAACTCTCTGAGCCCCTCCAAGCCCTAAATCAGAAATTACGAATAAAACCTTCACTCAGGGATGTCGATTTATAAAATTGAAAAAACTGCGTCAAGTTCGTTTTTTTCTAAGTTGACATCATATAAAAATCTGTTTTCACTAATACTAAAAGCGGCAATTCTAGTAGGAAGGTTTTTAGATAAATCATGGTAAGACTTTTTTATCCAGTTAAGGTTAGCTTTAAATTTTGTATTTCTAATCCTTGTAAATCCTACTAGGAAAACATCTTCACTTATAAAGTGTAACCCTCTACACCAACCTAGAGTTTTAGATGAGTTTTCAGTGTTATTGAGATTGATGCTCCTTGACAAGTTTCCTGTAAATGCGTCAAACATTAGCACATAACCGTTTACAGTAGTATAGCAGAAGTTATTTTTATAAATATGTCCATCATGCGGTTTTCCGACTTCCATTTTATGATTTTCCTTCTTAGCTGTTAAACAGAGGGCATCCTCAGTAGCCAAGCGTGTGACCCATAATTGATCTTGAAATCTACAAATATGATTTGGGTGAATTAAATGGGGCTTTGTAGTAGGAACTTTTCTATAATCTACAGTCTTATCAAACTTATCCCAGATATCACCTGTATGAGTGCTCCATTCCCTTATTATTTCATTACTAGGATTTATCTCAAATACTGCATCTAGCCCTGTGGATACTACCAAAACATTATTTTCAGTAGAAGAAGGTATAACATGGTGCAGATCATTAAAATAAGGGTGTGTATATATATTAATTGTTTCTAAAGTCTCTTCAGAAATAACAACAGCTTCAGTCTGAGAGCAAACATACAAGAGTCCATCCTTGCGATACCCAGACTTCAGGATTATAGATTCGTCTTTTGTTTTATCAGGTTTAATCCATTCTTTTACTTTTTCTACTTTTTGAGTAAGTAGGTTTAATCTGAGGATTATTCCTTTTTCATATAAAAACCATTCTGGACGAACTTTATCAATATATTGTTTACCACCAGTAATATATATGTATTCCATGTTTTAATAAATAATTGTTGGTTTAAGCTTTAAGATTTTTCTTACAAGGATAGCAAGCCATACATTCCTGAGAATAGTTGTAATGGCAGTAGATATTGCAGCTCCTTTGATATCATAAATTGGTATCAACAGATAGTTTAATATGACATTTATTATTACTGAGATCAGTATAACTTTTAATGCTATATTTTGGTGACCAGTTAAGGACATGAGAAAACCAACGGCGCCTGTTAGGACATTTACAAACTGGCCAACTATTAATATCACAGTAGAGATATATGCGGTTTTAAAATCTTCGCCAAAAGTGGATAGAATAAAGTTTCCTAAGGCCATCAATACTACTGATGCTGAAAATGCAAACACGAATAATAATTTGGAAGATTGAGTTATTTTGTCTTGAAGCTCTTTTAATTTTTTAGAGTGGTATAGTCTAGAAATCTCAGGCGCAAGAATAAAATTAACAGCACCAAGACCAAATCCAGTTATAGAAGAAATTTTAATTGCTGCTTGATAATAGCCTACACTTTCATCAGTTGAGAGTGCTCCCAACATTAAAATATCTGTCTGACCAAGGAAAAATGACATGCTTTCAATTAGTAATAAGGGTAGTGAAACCAACATCCAGGTTTTATATTGAAACTGGCTTTTCTTCTTTCTTAAGTCGGTTTTAAACTTTGAGAAAAATAGAAAGCAAAATATTAGAAAGACAGACATGGCTGTTGATAAATACAGTATTGGAACAACGGCCTCCATATTTCCCTGCTTAGATAGCATATAGAATATTGCCAATATTATAGCGAATGAGCTGGACAAAACGATGAAAGATGATAAGGAAAGAATTACTAATTTAAATGCTCTAAAGAGGCTTGAAAAGAGGGCAATCAAACTATAAAACGGGAGTACAAGAAAAAACTTAAGATAGTAATATGTTTTTTCCTCTGGAAGATCCATAAAATATACAAGGATCATCCCGACTACAAGATATATTATAACAGAACTGAGAAATACAGTAATGCTGCTTGATTTTATCAATCCCTTAATCTTAGACCAATCATTAGTGGAGTCATATATAGGAATGAACTTTAATATTGTAGTCTCGAAACCTAAACGACTGAAAAGCGAAAACATCAACATCCAATTAAGAGATAGAGCGAATAGGCCATAACCCCCAGCGCCCAATACTTTTGCTAAAACTATATTACTAATAAAGCCAAGACCAAGCCCTACAACCTGAATAATGAAGGCAAGGCTTATTCTGCCATAGAACTCATTACCTTGGAGTTCTTTTATTTTTTTATCTAAATAATTAATCAACTAAAGTAATAGTAGTATCAATGAGGATATCTCATTTATGAATGTGATTCTTTTTGACATTTTTGTAGGATATATTTTCTCTTACAGGCGGTTCAAGATCCTTATGTGTTATAAATGCATTTACAACATTTTCAAACACTCCATTTAAAATGCTTATACCTTTCGACTTTTGACCGTTTTGATGAGGTAATACCCAAACGCCTGTCTCAGCACCTCTAATTATAAATCCGTCAATAATTACATTGTCGGTATTAATTTTAATGGCAGTATTATTAGGATCAATGATTTGCAAGTTTCTTATTATTCTTTGGGGAGAGGCAATTTCTTTTGAGTCATCTAAGAGTAAAACAGAGATTCCGTCTGCTTTTTCGCAGATAAGATTATAAGCATTAACTGGACATCTTAAAATAAATCCAGGACCTTTTGATTTGACACAAACATTGTTTGCAAAAACAACAGAGTCATATCCCGTATCACTATTTACAATCCGCTTTAAATTAAAGGAACCTCCTTCCGAAAAATTTTCTGTAATAATGCTATTCTTACCTATCCCATCTAAGTCATAGCAGTCTATAAATTTATTTGACAGATTAAGAACTCTATTTTTAGTGACCAATGAGTTTTGACTAACATTTCCAAAATGAATACCATATTTATTTGATTTTGAAAATCTTCTATACTCAACCACACAATCTGAAACAGTAGTATTGATATTACATTCCAAATAAGAACTAATAGAAATATTTGGAGAAGAGTTGCCACCATTATATCCAAGATGACAACCAGTAATATTAAGGTTATTTGCGCATGCCTTGAACTTCAGTGAATAATTTGAAGTTGTAATGTTTCTTAAATTAACCTTGTTGTACTGCCCAATAATATGTAGAGCATTACCTGTTTTATCACCACCATCAAAATTGAGGTTTTCGATTAATAGTTCTCCATCTTGAGAGTTTATATCGCTCTTAATGATTGTAGCACCTTCGGCATCGTCTAACAAGTAGATTGTTGCATTGTTTCCCTTTATTATTATATTCCTATTAATGGTTAATGCATCCTGCTGTTTTCTTGAAATAAGATAGATTGCTCCAGCCTCAAATTCGATAACGGGTTCTCCACTAGATAAGGCATCTTGAATTGCTTTGGTATCATCCGTGTAGCCATCACCTTTTGCACCGAAACTATTTACAGAGTTATTCTTGCACTTTATATATTGAATTTCTTGCTTTGAAGCACAACAAAAAAGAACAGGAATAAAAAGAAAGAGTAAAACTTGGAGCTTTATTTTCATATTTATCCTACTTGATAGTATTGTCTATACCAATTGATAAATTCTGCTATGCCGTATTCGATTGTTGTATTTGGTTTATAGTCAATGCTCTCAACTAAATCCGTGACATCAGCATAGGTAGCTTTAACATCACCTGGTTGCATAGGGAGATATTCTTTTTCCCCTTCCTTTCCGATAGCCTTTTCTATTGCTCGTACAAAATCCATGAGATTCACAGGATTACTATTTCCAATATTATAGACTTTATACGGTGCTTTAGATGATGATGGATCAGGTGATTTTCCACTCCAATTTTTATTAGGGCTAGCTACATGGTCAATTACCCTTACAACTCCATTAACTATATCATCTACATAAGTAAAATCTCTTTGCATCTCACCATTATTGAATATCTTGATTGGCTTGTTATTAAGTATAGCTTCTGTAAATAGAAACAATGCCATATCTGGTCTTCCCCATGGTCCATAAACTGTAAAAAACCTAAGACCTGAAGTTGGTAAATTATAGAGGTGGCTATAAGAGTGTGCCATCAACTCGTTACTTTTCTTAGATGCCGCATACAAGGAGACCGGGTGATCGATATTATCAGAGGTCGAAAACGGCATAGATTCGTTTAAGCCGTATACACTAGAACTACTTGCATATACAACGTGCTTTACTTTATTATGCCGAGAACCTTCTAGGATATTTAGGAACCCCACAATATTACTGTTTATATAGGCATGTGGATTTATAAGACTATACCTTACACCAGCTTGGGCGGCAAGATTACAGACATAATCGAATTGTTCTTGTTTAAATAAATCTAGAACAGCGTCTTTATCTTCTAAAGACATTTTTACAAAAGAGTAGTTTGCATCAGTTTCACTCTGCATGAGCTTATTTGATTCAATTTTTTCTTTTGTTATACCATGATTACTTAGTCTGCTATATTTTAAATTGATATCATAATAATCATTTATAGAGTCTAGACCAACCACACGATCACCTCTATTTAATAATTGGGATATAAGATGGTACCCAATGAAGCCTGCGGCTCCAGTCACTAAAATTTTCAAAATATTAATTTTTGTTTTTTACAATAAGCCTTCTAGAAAAAGGCCTTAGTCTTAAATAATCATACCAGCACCCACAGTACTGTTTGTACCTTCATCTATTATAATGAATGATCCAGTTATCCTATTCTTGCGATACTCATCTGTGAATAGAGGCTTTGTTGTCCTAAACACAACTCTAGCAATATCATTCATATTGATGGCTGTGTCTTCTACATTTCTATGCAGAGTGTTTATGTCAAGCTTGTATCTGATTTCTTTTACAACACATCTCGCATCTTGAGTCGTATGAAGTATGGTATATTTTGCTCTTTCTGCAAGAGTTTTAGAATTGTCAAACCAACAAACCATTGCATCAATATCTTGGCTGCTATTAGGTTGGTTGTTAGCCCTCACTATCATGTCACCTCTGCTCAAATCAAAATTATCTTCAATGAGAAGAGTAACAGACTCTGGAGGGAATGTTTCATTTTGTTCCCCACGAGGACCTATTATCTTTGAAATTTTTGTTGTGAAACCTGATGGCAATAAGGTAACATCATCTCCTACTTTGAAAACACCTCCAGCGACCCTTCCCGCATATCCTCTATAATCATGATATTCATCTGAGTAAGGTCTAACTACAAACTGAACAGGAAACCTACAATCTATAAAGTTGTGATCACTTGCGATATGTACATTTTCTAAATAGTACATAAGTGTAGGACCCTCGTACCATGATGTTTTATCAGATCGGTGAACTATGTTATCCCCTAAAAGTGCGGAGATAGGAATAAAGTGAACATCGCTCACATCAAGCTTTGCCGCAAATGCTTCAAAATCATTTTGAATTTGATCATAAACCTCTTGTGAGTAATCAACAAGGTCCATTTTGTTAATACACACGACTAGATGAGGTATTTGTAAAAGGGAAGCAATGATTGCATGCCTCTTAGTTTGCTCCACAACTCCGTGTCTAGCATCTATGAGAACCAAGGCTACATTTGCAGTAGATGCTCCTGTAACCATATTCCTAGTATACTGGATATGCCCTGGGGTGTCTGCAATAATAAATTTCCTTTTTGGAGTAGAGAAGTATCTATACGCTACATCAATTGTAATACCTTGCTCTCTCTCTGCTTTTAGCCCATCAGTGAGTAGTGCTAAATTGACACCTTCTTCTCCTCTTCTTTCACTGACTTGTTTAATGGTATCATATTGATCTTGATAGATTGATTTACTGTCATACAGCATTCTGCCTATCAATGTAGACTTCCCATCATCTACAGACCCTGCGGTAGTAAATCTTAGTAACTCACTTATATTTTCTGAAGGTGTATTTGTCATAATTTGGTCTTAGAAGTATCCTTTTTTCTTTCTGTCTTCCATACTAGTTTCACTTCTCTTATCATCTGTCCTTCCACCTCTTTCTGTCATTCTTGTTGTCGCTATTTCAGCTATAATACCTTCTACTGTATCTGCTTCTGATTTCCACACACCAGTACAAGTCATGTCTCCTATAGTTCTGCATCTAACTTTCTCCTTGAATGTCTTCTCTTCAGGACGTTTATTCATAATAGGGGAGTCTGCTAACAAAACCCCCTCTCTCTCAAATACATCTCTTTCATGTGCAAAGTAAAGCGACGGTAGGTCTACTTTTTCTTCTGCGAGATATTGCCATACATCTAGTTCTGTCCAATTACTGATTGGGAATATTCTAAAATGCTCTCCTACATTTTTTTTACCATTAAAAATATTCCATAACTCAGGTCTTTGATTCTTAGGATCCCACTGACCAAACTCATCTCTGTGAGAGAAAAATCTTTCTTTGGCTCTTGCTTTCTCCTCATCTCTTCTTGCACCACCTAATGCTGCATCGTATTTACCTTTTTCTAGCTGATCTAACAATACTGCTGTTTGCAGGCCATTTCTACTTGCCGCAAAGCCTTTTTCTTCAGTGACCATTCCTGTATCAATAGCCTCCTGTACAGAACCTACAATAAGTTTAGCTCCAAGCTTCTGGACTAAGGAATCTCTGAATGCAATAGTCTCATCAAAGTTGTGTCCCGTATCTACATGCAATAGAGGAAAAGGAATCTTCGCAGGGAAGAATGCTTTGTGAGCAAGGTGAACCATTAATATAGAGTCTTTACCTCCTGAAAACATCAAGCATGGATTTTCAAACTGTGCAGCCACCTCTCTCATGATAAAGATTGATTCAGCTTCTAGCTCTTTAAGATGATCTAATTGATAATTCATTATGGTGTTACTTCATTTTTAATGAAGCGTAAAAGTATATTAGTTGAGTCTTCTATGGTATTATTTGCGGTTTTTATTTCCAGATTTGGACTTAAAGGAGCTTCAAATGGGCTATCAATTCCAGTGAACCCTTTAATTTCTCCCGCTCTTGCCTTTTTATATAGGCCTTTAACATCTCTAGATTCACAGACCTCAAGTGGCGTATTTATAAAAACTTCAAAATAATCATCTTCTCCAATGATTGATTTTGCATATTCTCTGATTTCATAGGTAGGACTTACAAAAGTATTAATGCATATAATACCAGAGTTTAGGTATAATTTAGATAGTTCTGATATTCTTCTAATGTTTTCCTTTCGATCTTCCAAAGAGAATCCCAAATTGTTATTGATACCGCTTCTTATATTATCCCCATCTATTAATTGGACGAACAGGCCTTCGTTAAACAAGATTCTCTCTGCTAACTGACCTATTGTACTCTTTCCACTACCTGATAATCCTGTTAACCAAAAGATTTTTGCTTTTTGGTTTAGGAATAGCTCTCTTTCATTGCGCGAAACAAGTCGTTCAAATATTGGATGTATATTTTGAGATATTGAAGACACTATCTATTTCTGCTTAAATATGTTTCTAACGGTACCCCTCGGGACTAATAACCAAGCTCTTTCATGTAAATAATAAAGTAAGAGCTTAACAAAAAACTCAATAGAGGCGACGGTTATAGCAGTATCCATTTCGCCTGTTGTTAAGTAAGTTATAATTAAGATAGTGGTAGAGGCAATGATCCTCCAGGTCAGTCCTTTTATTATACTCCTTAAGTGTGATTCTACTTCAGCCATTCTTAAAATTATTAGGCAAAGATAATGCTAGTAATTTATAGATATGGCTTCGCCGACAATAAGTCGCAAGACTTAGAGCAGAAAAAACATTATTCCCAATAATTATACTAAACCAGAGTTGGACTTACTGCCCGTACTAGTTTAGGATCTATGTTTACCAAAAGTTGAAATCCGGACTTTTCTAAATTGATTAGAAAGTCTTTTTTACCATTGATAGTTACTAAGTGACCTATTAGACCAGTTAAATTTCCACTAACTACTTCTACTTGATCTCCTATATTATATTCTCCTTGCGCAACAGACACCCCTTCAAATTCACCCACAATTCTCTTTAATAAGTCTATTTCTTGCTGTGGTATTGCCACAAGGTTTCTTCTTATTTTTACGTAATTTATTACGTGTTCAGTCTCTAGGACTTTCACATATTCTTTTTGAGAAATTTTTACAAAAACATAGCAACTCAACAGAGGAACTTCATAGTTTTTTATCTTTCTTGTATATTGTTTTGTTGTTTTTAACAAAGGGGTGTACGCCTCTATTCTCTTTTTATTAAGTGCTCGTACAACATGTTTCTCTCCTTTATACTTTGTATAAATAGCAAACCAACGATTCTCGTTTTCGTGTAAATCGTTAACAGGAGACAGGTCTTGTCTTTTAGATATTGAGTTCATCTAGAAATTATAATCGCCAGTAATCTATTCCGTCTTGTTCTTTTGGGTGGTTGTATTGAGACTTAAGATCGAATACGATTGGTTTGCCATTCATAAGGCTTTTAAAATATGACCAATCTAAATTCTTGTATTCATTGTGAGACACAGCAACAACTACTGCGTCGTAATTTTCAGATATTTTGTCGGTCATCTTTAGATTATATTCATGGGAGACCTCATCTGCTGATGCATAAGGGTCAACAATATCGACTGAGATAAAATATTCCTGCAAGGCATATATAAGATCTGCTACTTTAGAATTTCTAATGTCGCTGACATTCTCCTTGAAAGTTACACCCATGACTAAAACATTGGACTTCGCTGGGTTTTTACCACTCTCCAATAGTTTTTGTAATAGCTTTTTTGCTACAAAGGATGGCATACCATCATTAATAGATCTGCCGCTTAATATCACCTTAGGATCGTAACCTAGTTTTTTAGATTTGTAGGTGAGGTAGTATGGATCAACTCCAATACAATGACCTCCGACTAAGCCAGGGGTAAATTTCAAAAAATTCCATTTAGTACCAGCAGCTTCTAAGACATCATTTGTGTCAATATCCATCTGATCAAAGATCATAGATAGCTCATTCATCAAAGCGATATTCAAATCTCTTTGTGTGTTCTCTATTACCTTTGCTGCTTCTGCAACTTTTATTGTTGAAGCTTTGTATATACCAGCTTCTATTATACTACCATATACTTCTGCAATAATATTTGCTGCTTCATCGTCTGATCCTGCAACTATTTTTAGAATTTTGGTTAAGGTGTGTTTTTTATCGCCTGGGTTTATTCTTTCAGGTGAGTAACCAATCTTAAAATCTTCTCCAAGCTTCAATCCTGATTTTGATTCTAATATTGGAAGGCAATCCTCCTCAGTGCAACCAGGATAAACGGTGCTTTCAAAAACAACGTAGTCACCTCTTTTTAGGGCATTCCCAACAGTATTTGAAGCACCTAATACTGGTTTTAAATTAGGCACTTTATGTTCGTCTACAGGAGTTGGGACTGCAACAATATGAAAGTGAGCTTTTTTCAAATCTTCCATGTTGGATGAAAAAAGTATATCACAATTATTAAAGGCTGAAGATTCAAGTTCATTTGATGGATCTATATTGTTTTTCATCATTTCAACTCTATCCTTGTTAATGTCAAAACCAATCACTTTAAACTTCTTTGCAAATTCTAAGGCAAGCGGGAGACCCACATAGCCTAAGCCAATTACAGAAATGATCTTTTCTTTCTTTTTTAGTGCTTCTAACATTTTACTTTTCTTTTACCCAGAGCAATAAAGATTCTGGGTTTTCTTTTTGCCAATTATTTTTTGCCTTTTCCTTTTGAGAATAGGTGATGTATCTGATCTTTCGATTGATAATTTTTTCCGCTTTATTGATAAGTTTTATTAGGTACTTTATATCTATTGAGCCTAGGAATACTAGGTCAATAACTTGGCTATCTAACCCTCGGGCAAAATCACCAATAACATACACTTCTTCTACATCCCCTAATCGAGTAATGACCTTGTCAATAATAGTATCAAATCCAATATTTTTTAACAGGAGATTATGAACTTCATTAAAGATAGGATGCTTGGTATTTGCTTTAAAAAGTTTTTTGTTCCCTTTTGTATGTGAAACTAACATTCCAGCATTTTCAAACCGATTTAGTTCTAGTCTTATGGCATTGCTAGATTCTCCAAATTCAGATTCTAACCCTCTGAGATAAGAAGTGTTTTTGCTATTAAGAAAGAACTTTAATAGCAGTTTTACTCGTGTTTTTGAAGATATAAGAGTCTCTAACATATTGAGTAATTATACTACTCAATAATTAGACACAATATTGTATAATTACCACTATTTAGAAATTATATCTGCGTATAGTTTTTTTAGAAAAATAAATATAACCCCAAGAAAACCTCCCAAAATTGAACCTAGTACTAAAATGCTGAAAATACCAGTACTTGAGTTTTCTAAAGGTAGATATGGTTTATCAAGAACTGATATAAATGGAGTTTTACTTCTTAAAGAGAAATCTGCTATCTCTAAGTTTTTTTTGGCCTCTCCTAATGCAGTAGCCATGATGAAAACATCTCTTTGGTACTGATCTTTTTTTACTTGGTCTCTAACTTTGAACAAGCCTTGATTGGTGTCTTGAAACTTAGCAAGCGAATATTCGATTGTTCTCAGTAAGTCATTAATAGAATCATGCTTGACTTTCATAAGGTCAAAAGTTTGCTGTTGCTTTTCAACCGACTTTTTAATATAAAAATCACTTAATTCTTCATAAAGTGAATTTGTGATATTAATAGATAGAATCGGGTTATAGCTAGAAGTACTCAACTTCATAATCCCTGTGAGCTCTCCATATTCGGAGGTTACTATACCACTTCCGCCATTTGAACCAAATAATTTCTTTATTAGTTCTTTGACTACGTATGTTTCAATTATGTTATTAAAGTCAATACTATCTTTAGTAAACCTGTATGATCTTTGTTCTAGTTTCTTTTCAATATTTGTGAATGGTTTTTTATACCAACGAACGTTCTCCCACATGTTCATCGTGTCAAGAGAAACTATCAAATGATTTCCAACATAGTCTTCTTTGCCGTTTATAATGGTTTTTTTTAATAAGATCTTTTCACCAATCTTGTAAGATTTCGAAATTTCTAAGATTTTATCCAAGTTATATTCTGATGCTCCTCCACCAAGTAAACCGCCAAAAGAACCTAAAAGACCGCTCAAGCCACCTAAAGAAGAACTCTCGTCTTCATTAATCATGAATGATATAGTTGCGGTATGTGATGTTTTATGGGTAAAGTATTTATAGAGATTAAACCCAAGACCTAATATTACGAATAGACTCAATAGTTTCCAACTTTTGAGTATATACCAAAAATACTCCCAAAACTTAGTGATCAAGTCCTTCAAAGAAATTTCATCCTCACTTACTACATTTTGTTCTTGTTCAGACATCTATTCTTTATAATTTAAAAAAGGAGCAAACCATTTTTCAACTTCTTCTTTATCCTGATCTTTTCTTTGACTATAATCGTATACCTGGTCTTCCGAAATTTGACCTAAGGCAAAATATTTCGATTCAGGATGACTGAAGAAAAACCCACTAACACTAGCTGCGGGATACATCGCTAAGCTCTCTGTTAGCTCGATACCTGTATGTTTTTGGGCATTCAAAATGTTGAAAATACTGGTCTTTTGAGTATGATCAGGACATGCAGGATAGCCTGGAGCAGGTCTTATACCTTGGTACTTCTCGGCTATAAGATCTTCATTATCAAGTACTTGGCTGTTATATCCCCAATGCATTGTTCTGACTTTATGGTGTAGATATTCTGTAAAAGCTTCTGCAAGTCTGTCTGCTAGTGCTTTTAGCATTATAGAACTATAATCGTCATTGTCGACTTTAAATTGTTCTATTTTATCTTCTATATTAAGACCCGTAGTAACAGCGAATGCCCCTATATAGTCTTCATATCCTTTTGGTGCTATAAAATCAGAAATCGAATGATTAGGCAAACCACTAGCTTTTTTCCTTTGCTGCCGTAAGCAGTAAATGGTATCTAATACTTTTTTTCGGTTTTTATCTGAGTACAACAAGATATCATCTTCGACTGTATTAGCTGCGAATAAACCATAAACGCCTGATGCCGTTATCCACTTTTCCTTTATGATTAGTTTTAACATTGCCTGAGCATCATCAAACAGTTTTTTTGCTTCAACGCCAACTATCTTATTTTCGAATATTTTAGGATATTTTCCTTTTAACTGCCAACTGCTAAAAAATGGAGTCCAGTCTATAAACTCTTCTAAAAGTGAAAGATCAAGATCATCGATTGAGTGAACTCCTAGCTCTGCGGGAGCATGAAAACTATAGTTATCCCAATCGAGGGCTAATTTGTTTTTTCTCGCTGCTTTGAGAGTAATGTAACTTTTAGTCGAGGTAGTCGTTTTTCTTTTTATACGCAGTTGCTCGTATGATTCTTTTATGTCTAGGATGTAGTTTGATTTAGCATCTTCATTGTCCGATGTAAGTATACTAGCTACCGCCACACTTCTTGAGGCATCTAAGACATGTATTACTGGCCCAGAGTAATGTGGCTCCACTTTAATGGCCGTATGTATTTTAGAAGTAGTAGCACCACCAATCAGTAGGGGAAGTTTAAATCCTTCACGCTCCATTTCTTTTGCCATATGTACCATCTCATCTAGGGAAGGAGTGATGAGCCCACTTAGGCCTATAATATCGACGTTTTCTTCTCTGGCTACTTGCAAAATTTTTGTAGCCGGGACCATTACACCTAAGTCAATTATTTCATAATTGTTACATGCCAGAACAACTCCAACAATGTTTTTACCAATATCATGTACATCACCTTTAACCGTTGCTAAAAGGATCTTTCCTTTTGTAGATGCGCCAGACCCTGCTTTAGCAGCTTCTATAAAAGGGTTTAAATAGGCAACCCCTTTTTTCATTACTCGAGCACTCTTTACTACCTGTGGTAAAAACATCTTGCCTGCGCCAAACAAGTCACCAACTACATTCATGCCATCCATTAAAGGTCCTTCAATCACAGAAATTGGCGTAGGGTATTTCTGCCTGGCCTCTTCTATATCATCATCTATAAACTCTGTAATACCTCGTACTAGAGAATGTTCAAGTCTTTTTTCAACAGAAGCTTCCCGCCATTCTAGATTTTGGACTAATGTTTTTCCTGATCCTTTTACATTTTCTGCGAATGCAATTAAAGCTTCAGTAGCATTTTCATTTTTATCAAATAAGACGTCTTCTACTAACCCCAGTAAATCTTTAGGGATTTCTTCATAAAGCTCCATCATCCCCGCATTTACAATACCCATATCCATACCAGCATCTATCGCATGGTATAAAAAGACAGAATGCATTGCTTCTCTAACTACATTATTACCTCTAAACGAAAACGAAAGGTTACTTACACCACCACTAATTTTTGCACCAGGGCAGGCAGCCTTGATTTGTCTTGTTGCTTCTATAAAATTGATTGCGTATTTACTATGTTCTTTTAATCCAGTCGCAACAGCAAATATGTTTGGGTCAAAAATGATGTCTTCTGGGGCAAAGTTTATTTCATTCACTAGGATGTTGTAAGCTCTTTTGCAGATATCTACTTTTCTTTCTATTGTATCAGCTTGTCCCTCTTCATCGAAAGCCATGACCACTGCAGCAGCTCCATACTTTCTTACAATATTTGCTTGTTCTTTAAATTGCTCAATGCCTTCTTTCATAGAGATGGAATTGACAATACACTTTCCTTGCACGCATTTAAGACCCTCCTCTATTACTTCAAATTTAGAAGAATCGATCATGATTGGGAGCTTTGCTATATCGGGCTCAGACATTAGCAAGTTGAGAAAGTTTTTCATCTCTTCTTTGGAGTCCAGTAGACCCTCATCCATATTTACATCTATAATCTGTGCGCCACCTTCTACTTGATGATTAGCTACTGTTAAAGCTTCCTCATAATTTTTTGACTTTATTAACCGAGCAAATTTCTTAGAGCCTGTAACGTTTGTTCGCTCTCCAATATTTATAAAATTTAAGTCTTTGCGAACAATTAAAGGTTCTAAACCTGCATAACTAGACAGGGTACTCTTTTTTGGTTTGGTTCTAGGTTTTATACTCTCAACCACATCAGCCATAGCCTTGATATGATCTGGAGTTGTACCACAGCAGCCCCCAAGTATATTCACAAATCCGCTATCTACAAAGTCCTTTACTAAGATTTGCATAGCACTAGGTCCTTGGTCATATTCGCCAAACTCATTGGGTAGCCCAGCATTAGGGTAAGCGCTTGTATAGCAAGAAGCGATGTTAGATAGAGACTCAATGTGAGGTCTTAATTCTTTAGCGCCAAGTGCACAATTTAAGCCGACACTAAACAAATTCATGTGAGAGACAGAGATCCAAAAGGCTTCTACTGTCTGACCACTTAATGTCCTGCCACTAGCATCTGTAATTGTTCCAGAAACCATTATCGGTAGTTTCTTTCCAGTTTCTTCAAACAATGTGTCTACAGCATATAGAGCTGCCTTACAGTTAAGTGTGTCAAAGACTGTTTCTATTAAAATTGTATCAACACCGCCATCTACTAGTCCTTTGGCTTGTTCTTTATAGCAGTCAACCAGCTCATCAAAACTAATGGCTCTATAACCGGGATTATTTACATCAGGAGAGAGAGATGCTGTTTTGTTTGTTGGGCCGATAGCTCCCGCTACATATCTTGGTTTATCAGGATTTTTCTGAGTATACTCATCGGCAATTTTTCTAGCTATTTGTGCAGAGGCAAGATTTAGTTCGTATGCAAGAGAAGGCATATCATAATCATCTTGCGAAATGGAATTAGCATTGAAAGTGTTAGTCTCAATAATATCGGCACCTGCTTCTAAAAATTGCCCGTGTATTTTTTCAATTATATGTGGTTGTGTAATGGATAGGACATCGTTGTTTCCTTTAATATCCATGTGGTAATCGGCAAACCTGTCACCTCGATAATCTTGTTCCGATAACTTATAAGTTTGTATCATGGTACCCATCGCACCATCAAGGATGAGTATCCTCTCCTTTACAATCTCCTCTATCTTTTTTTTCATAATCCGCTTAGTAATCTAGTCTCTGGTTTGCGATATTCATTCGCACACCACCGCCAAAATAAGTACTATTGATATCATTAACATCTAATTCGCTGTCTTGTTTGCGAAATAGGAAATGCAAATCTGCAAATATATTATGATATAATTCATAGCTGGCATCAAGCCCCAATTGTCTAATGTTAACTGGGTTTCCTTGACCTATTTGATTGCCAAAATCTTTGATTCTTGTATCGTATGAAAATAGAGGGTTTGAACCCCAGTTTTCGTTTTCCGGATCTGAGGCACCTTTTGCAGTTATTAAGCGAGCGTCAAATATTAGCTTCTGTGTAGGTTGATATCTAAGGGTTATGAGAAATTCTTTAAAACTCGCACCAAGAGGATGGGCTAGTGGTTGGTTATTATGTGAGTAGCTTGCTATCGAAATAAGGGAGTTCTCTATAAGAGTGTCTCTGTGCTGAAAAGTAAAAGGTCTGACTACATTATATTCTGCTCTTGCATCTAAATGATCTATTCCTCCAACATTGACATATTTTAATCCAAGCTGAAATCCATATTTATTTGCCCAGTAACCATTATTTGCTCGTAACTCACTTAGGTCAAACTCATCAAGAATCAGCTGACTGTATAGCTGAAATTTATTTTTAATATTCCATTTTGCATTCAGCCCAATTAATACATTGTCTGGACTATCTAAAAACTGCTCAACAGTCCTGTAGATAATTACGGGGTTTAGATATTGAAGTTCAAAATTATTAGTCCTATTAAAAATGATGGATTCAAATAAGCCAATGCTAATGTTTTTATTGATTTCAAAGTCGAGGTAATGAGCGGCCATGTATTTTTTAGGAAGCAATTCATCGCCACGGTTATCTATAGAGCTGAGAGCTGACAACTCTGCAAAAATATTTTGATAATGAAATTTCCAAAATTTGGTATTGAACTTCAGATAAAAGTAATTATGTGTATAATCATTTAATAGTAGTGAGTGATATCCATTACCAATAAAGTGTCTGCCATGACCAAACTCAAGACCGATGCTTTTAGAAATATTAAAACCAACAAAAGCTTGAGCATTTAAAAAGTCATAGCCATTAAAATTACTACTTACAGAACTCTCAAAAGGCTTATAAAATCCATTCCCAGGAATTGCTTTGTCTCTCTCGATCCTTTGATTTATATGTGAAAGGAAGTGCTGCTGGTTTTCAAATAAACTTGAATAGAAGTAAACCTTATCGTCTATTGCTCCTCTTAACTGAAAGCCTCGGGTATTTTGAAAGATAGGATTGTCTTGAGAAGAATCACTTCCTAGCTTAAAATTTACAATGGGATTGAGCTTAAAGAAAAAATCGTCTGTTTTAAAAGAAATAAAGTCTGCAGGCGATTTATAGAAAATACCGAGAAATCCATCTTGGTCAATAACACTCTCAGTCTCAATCGTAGCAAATGTTAAAGGGTCTCTTTTTTTTATTGTAAAGAAGGTTTTTGTGCTATCAACATATTGTTTTTCGAATATATCTTCTGGACTAGACCCTTCTAAATTATAATCATCTTTAAAGTGCTGATACCATTCATCGTTATCAATAAATATGTATTGTATATCTGATTTATCAAGATCAGATAGCTGCGAGGATGTGCCGACCGCTAACGCAAACTCTGTAGCATCTTTTCTAGAAAAGTATTTAATAGAAGAGTGGTATACCCCTTGATTACCATTAAGAATCTCTAATCTATCTAATATGTGATATGATTTTGGATTTAGAGGTAGTGTACTAGATTGCCCCCAGCCTAGTTGGGTAAAAAGCATACAAGTCAATAAAATCAAAGTAGACTTTAATTTGCACATGTGGTTTCGTTTCTCGTTTCAGACAGTAAAGTTCAATAGGAACTTCTTTAAAAGGTCATCAAATATCAGACCTTCTCCATCTAAAAACGATACTTTGATAGGTAATATATATATCGGGAGATTATTTTGAATAATATAATTGTGATGCTCACCTAACCTTATTCCATCTTTTTCTGTAGTTAGAATGTATTTGTTGGGGTTTTGTATTTGCTGATATGTTAAGACTAGCTGTTCTAAATCCACTTTGTTGAAGTAGTGGTGGTCTTCATACTTCATGTTTATGATTTCTTGGTATTCTTCTTCCAAGTGTGATAATAAGTAATCTGTACTTGCAATAGCAGAAATTAAGATAATGGAAGCTTTAGGTTGAGGCAATAATTTTTTTGAAAAATCAAAAATATGGTAAGGTGTCAAGTAATCATACTTAGAGAAAAAGACAGTTTGGTAAGAATAGGGTTTAATGAGTGCTTTTATATTTTCTTTTTCTTTGTTTTCGAGGTGGTTGGGGCACTTACTTACAATGATTACATCGGCTCGTTTATAAGATGATTTATTATCTCGGAGTCGTCCAGCTGGCATAAGTGCGTCTTGGTAGAATGGTTTGCTATGTTCTGTAAGCAATATGTTTAGCCCAGGTATGACTGATCGATGTTGAAAAGCATCGTCTAGCAAGATTGCCTGTATACCTGATTGTGCATGGAGCAACTGAGGTATTCCAATATTTCGTGATTCAGCCACTGCTACAGATATATCAGGAAACTTTCTTTTAAACTGTAGAGGTTCGTCTCCTGCAGCTGATACGGAGTCTTGCTTATTGACTTGTCTAAACCCTTTTGACTTTCTTTTATATCCTCTACTTAAGGTTGCCACATTGAGGTAATCTTTTAAAAAAACGATTAAGTATTCTATATGTGGAGTTTTTCCTGAGCCACCAACGGTTAAGTTTCCCACACTAATAATAGGAAGATTAAACTTAGAACCTTTAAGCATCTCAGTTTCATAAAATCCATTTCTTATAGAGATACCTATACCATACAATAAAGAGAAAGGATACAAGAAGATCTTAGCAAGTAATTCTTGAATCATACTTTCTTCTTTTGTTTCATAATATCATTTCCGATCGCACATTGCAGACATTTTTGCTTAGCACAAAATCTTGTCTTGAGATGAATAAGTGCTTGAGAATCAAAGGCAGAACTTGATTTGAATCCAAGATCTTTCCATTTGGATATGATTTGATTTTTTTCTGCAGGCAAGCCTTCTATAAGGGCTAAAGACTTATCTATGTATTTGGCTTCTCCTCTGATTTTGCCATAGAGGAATATGATGGGGACTACAACATTTATTAAAATAATGTTGATCCTATTCTTGCCGAGAGTTTTTGGTTTTTGAGTATCTGATTGTTTATCAAACAAGTAGTGGTCATCCCAATAATTTGAAGCTGTTTTATTTTTGAATAAGTTTTGAATGTCTGTTGAATTGCCATTAAGGAGTATATCAAACATTAAATTATTTATGGAGTATAGGCTAGCAAGTTGAGAAATCCTAAGAGTAGGAAAGTTAGAAGGTCTCATTCTAAGTAACTTCCAGTTTATAAAAGCTGGTTTTTTCAGCTTATACTTCTGAGCAAGAAAAGCATACTCTTTTCTTAAAGATACAGGATATTTATCCCTTTGCTTTGGATTAAGTAAACCAGACTGTCCAAACAAGATTGCTTCTATTTGATGAGAGTCATAGGCATGTTTAAATAGTATCTCTACATTAATGGACTTTGCTACTTCTTGTAGTTGCGTAGCATTTGGTTTGAGGCCCAGATTTTTTGCGATAAGTATAAAGAGTAACTGCTCCCAATTGTTATCAGCAGACTCTAAATCTTTTCTTAAGAAAGCAGTTTTTTCTTCTAATCTGTCGATCATTAAACGTTCTAACCAGGACCTAATTTTTATCGCATTAACATCTTGAATGTTTTCTTGGCAAGGAATCCATAATTGTGAGTTTAGCAGTTCTATATATTTATTCAGTAGGCTTAAGTCTACCTTATCTCTGAGGACTAAACAGGGAATAATATTGTTCTGAGCATCTTTGATTTTTACATCTTCATCCCAGACTACATGTAGTATTACATTGTTGTAAGCTTTGTTTTCACCATGCTTGTGTTTTGTCCAGTCTGAGGCATTGAGGTGCATCTCTACGCTGCCTACCCATTTGGTATCGTTAAGATATACTGTTGCTTCTAAAAAATCTGGCCCTTCGTCTGTATTATAATTGCCCACAGCTTCAAGCTTAATTTCTTGCCCATCAGTGGTGCGGAGATTGAGAAATTCAAATTGTTTGAATCGCCATACATAGTGTAGAAAATCTTCTTTCACTACAAGTTGATACTTATAAAATTATTTTCTTTCATACTGCTGAAAGCTATAATTATGAGAGTTTTTTTCGTCTTTTTTGCAATCTTGTTTTTTTATCATCTTCCATTCTGACAGATCAACCTTAGGGAAAAAGACATCTCCATCTACCTCTAGATCTACCTCTGTAAGGTATAATTTATCCCATAGATCTATAGTCTGTTCATATATTTGCCCTCCACCTATTATAAAAGCTTCTTCTTCCCCATTATCCTCTGCTATGCTTAAGGCTTCACCCACACTATGTGCGATCATACAGTTAGATACGGTGTAGAACATATCCCTAGTCACAATTACATTGGTCCTTTTGGGAAGTGCTCTGCCTATAGATTCAAAGCAATTGCGGCCCATTATAATGTGATGATCTAGGGTGCATTTCTTAAAGTATTTAAGATCAGCTGGCAGATACCAAGGAATTTTATTGTCTTTACCTATTACGTTATTTTTTGCAGTTGCTACTATACAAGAAACCTTCATAATTATGTTTTATTGAGAAGATCAATACCTAATATTCGGTTCTCGAGGTATTCTCTTTTTATTTCGCCAGTCAGATATTTTTCTATCATCAAACTAGCTAAAGGGCAAGCCACTGCGCTTCCTCCTCCTGCATTTTCTACAAAGACAGCAATTGCAATTTTAGGATTGTCTTTTGGCGCAAAAGCCATAAATACAGAATGGTCTATTCTATTCCCTGAGGTGTTTTGGGAGGTACCTGTTTTGCCACAGATATCTAAACCAGGGACAAAGGCTGAGTAACCAGTACCCGCTGATACTACTTGTTGTAATCCATCGACTACTAGCTCAAAGTGCTGTTTGTCAATACTTGATTCTTTTTTGGTTCTAAATTTTTCAGGTATTTCTAGGGAGTTATCTGTGAATGACTTGATTAGGTGTGGCACATAGTAATAGCCTCTATTAGCAATCACTGCCGCAATATTTGCCATTTGTACGGTTGTTAACTCTACCTCTCCTTGCCCTATACCGAGACTTAGTATTGACGGTGCTCTCCATTTCCACCCTTGTGGATTATGGATGTCATCAAAGTATTTTGCATCAGGGAAAAAACCAGAGTTTTCATGAGAATTATCGACTCCTAACTTAGTCCCTATGCCAAATTCACTTAGGTAGCTTTTTAATTGGTTTAAGCCGAGACCCGGTTTAGAGTAACCTTCTTTTTCGGTAAAGTCTCTCATGGCTTGATAGAAATAAGAGTTGCAAGAGTATTGTAATGCAGATGTTAGTCTAACGGGGGACGGATGGTCTCTGCATCCCTGAGAGAACCCTTTAGAGTTGACTGCATATGATCCATTGCAGACCTGACTTTTATACGGGGTAATTATGTTCTCTTGTAACGCAGCTAGTGCTAAGAGTGGTTTAAAAATAGATCCTGGTGGATATTTAGCCATCATGGTCCTATCAATAAAAGGCTTATCTATAGTGTCAAAGAGTAGCGTATTGTAAACCTGAGTTCTTTTCTTTGAAATCACGAGATCATTAGGGTCGTAATTAGGGGCGCTAATCATAGCTAATATTTCTCCAGTAGACGGTTCTATGGCAACGGCACTACCTCTTTTGTTAGAGAATAAATATTCACCATACTGCTGGAGCTCAAGGTCTAAAGAACTTATAAGGTCTGAGCCACTAACAGCGGTTGCGTCTAGCTTTCCTTCATCATGATTACCTACCTCTCTACCAAGGTTATCCTTGAGAACAAATGAAAGACCTTTTGAGCCTCTAAGTTGGTCATCGTACTGCTTCTCTAATCCAGTCTTACCTTTGTAGTCACCAGACTTATATTTATCTGGATACTTATCGAGGTCTAAAGGCGTTACCTCACCAAGATAACCCAGGACATGAGCAGCATTACTATGGGGATAAGAGCGTATACTTCTAGCCACGGCTTCAAAACCAGGAAACTCATGGAGGTGCTCTTGGAATCGTCCAAAAATCTCAGGAGATATTTGTTTTACAAAAACAAAGGGTACTGATTTTCTATAGCGATAATCTTTCCAGTCCTTGTTTAGCTTTTCGTTGAATTCATTTAATGATATATCTAGTAACTCACAAAACTTGAGAGTATCCATTTCAGGGTTTACCTCATTGAAAGTGGCGTAGATTTCATAGGAAGGCTTATTGACAACGAGCAATTTTTCATTGCGATCAAAGATCATTCCTCTAAACGGATAAACAGTTTTTTTTCTTAAAGTTACATTACTCGCTCGTTCCTGGAGCGACTGATCAAAGATCTGTAGTTGCCCGACTTTTAAGGTAAGCACAACAGCAGCTAAGAGAAACAAACCCTGAATAACTCTCTGCCTAAAAAAATCTGCTTTCAAACTGTTGTTTTAAAGATAAACTGGTGAATAAGAATAAACAATATGGAAAAGATAAAACTTGATATAGTGTTCATTATTATTTCAAATATATATACAAATGAAAAAGCTTCCACACTAAAGTAAAATAACATAAAAACAAATAGCATAAAACAAGAGTAGGGTAGGAACCACTGGAAACCTAAATTGTGAGAGGAGGGACTTATTTCTATAGAATATCCTCCATGAGGTTCTAGGTATTTTAAAACATAATCTCTGATATATGCTATAAACACGCAAGCACTAGCGTGCACCCCAATCGAGCTATAAAACATATCAACGGTCATCCCAATCAAGAAACTCAAAAAGATAAGAAACGGCCTAGGCACGTTAAGAGGGAAAAGAATTATTATAATAGGGTATACAATGATATGTATGAAATCAAAAGAGCCAAAGCTAATCTTGATACTCATAAAGACTAAAACCTGTAATGCCACAAACACAACAGTCCTCCACAAATTAGAAATTACTGCCTTATTCATTTTCTTCTTGCAATGCTTTTACTTCTTGTTTGTCTTTATTATTGATGATATACACTGTACTTAAGTTAGTTAAATCGGCACTTAATTTTACCTCGATATTTAGATTAGAAGTACCCTCTTTAATTTTATAGCTTTCAATAACTCCAACATCAATTCCACGCGGAAAAATAGTAGAATAACCGCTAGTAACAATGGTGTCTCCGATCTCTACTTCGGCATACCTTGGTATAGACTCCAGGGTCATGGTGGTGGGGTCTCGACCTTCCCAATATAGATTCCCAAAATAGTTGCTACTCTTAATACTTGCGCTAATTCGTGTTTGTGTATTTAGTAATGATATGGCCAAGGAGTATTTGGTCGATACACCTTTTATGATACCTACGATACCATCTTTATTTATAACACCCATATCCACCCTGACACTATCTCTTTCGCCTTTATTAATTGTAAGGTGGTTGTTTCTTAATCTATATTCTTGGCTAAAGATAGAGGCAGGTATATGCTCATACCGCAGATTAGTATCAACTTCTATCTGAGCACTATATCCTTTGGTTATTAAGAGACTCTCTTTGAGCAGTGCATTCTCTTCTTGCAGTTTATTATTTAATTCTTGCAGATCTAGGAATGATTTAACCTCATTCTTTTTTTCGAGGATTGTGCCGCTAAATAGGTTAGAGGAGTTCACCCAGATATCTTTTTGAGATGCGTTGTAGTTGACTATTAGCACAAAGCATATTATTTCTAGTACAACGAATGTGATCAAAGAGCTAAATCTTATAAGTAAGGCAATAAGATTGCGCATCTATAGAGTGGGTTTTAGATACTTTTCCTGTCTATAAGGAAAGAATATTTATGTGTGTTTTTTAATGCCATGCCAGTACCCTTAACTACAGCTCTCAAAGGATCGTCTGCAATATGTACCGGCAGTTTGGTCTTTGCGGAGAGACGCTTATCGAGACCTCTTAACAACGCACCACCACCAGTGAGATAAAGACCAGTCTTATAGATATCCGAAGCTAATTCAGGAGGAGTATCCTCCAAAGCTTTGAGTACTGCCTCCTCGATTTTAGAAATTGATTTATCGATTGCTTCTGCAGTTTCTTGGTAGGTTGTGAAAACCTGCTTAGGAATACCTGTCAATAAATCCCTGCCATTAACTGGATATTTATCAGGAGGATTCTCTAACTCTCTCAAGGCCGAGCCAACATTGAGTTTAATCTGCTCCGCAGTACGTTCACCAATGAGCAAGTTATGCTTGCGCTTCATGAAATCTATTATATCATTCGTGAGCTCATCCCCTGCTGTTCTAATTGATTGATCTGTTACAATTCCCGACAGGGCAATTACTGCGATCTCTGTCGTACCTCCTCCTATATCAATAACCATATTACCTATTGGCTCTTCTACGTCTAATCCTATTCCCAAGGCTGCTGCCATCGGTTCATGTATGAGATATGTTTCTTTAGAATCTACATGATCTGCAGAATCAAAAACAGCTCTTTTTTCAACTTCGGTAATACCTGAGGGAATACAGATAACAATTTTTAGGTGGGTAAAAAAGCTTCTTTTCTTCCCGATCATAGCTATTAAGCCTTGTATCATTAACTCGGCAGCTTGAAAATCGGCTATAACACCATCTTTTAAAGGTCTTATGGTCTTAATGTTTTCATGAGTTTTCTCATGCATCATCATAGCCCTTGTACCCACAGCTATCATCTCTCTCGTAGATCTATCTATAGCTACAATAGATGGCTCATCGACTACTACCTGCTCATTTTGTATAATAAGGGTATTAGCTGTACCTAGGTCCATTGCTAACTCTTGAGAAAAAAAGCTTAAAAATTTCATTAAATAGTTGAATTTTAACCTACTGGTTAGAGGGTAACCTTAATAATACAAAAACCGTGACAAGAGACTCAAATCACGCACGAGACATCAATAAAGATCCTAAATACCAGCAATCATCCTAATTAGGACGAATTTAGAGCAAATTTTACTTCAAAACATGAAACTTTAGCCTTTAAACTATCACTTCTGTCATATCTGATAAGTTGAGATACTTATTAGCTAGATCCTTTATTTCTTCAGCAGATATTGTTAGTGTTTTTGTAATTATTTCATCAAAAGATGATAATTCTAAGTCGGAACAGATTACGTTTCTAATTACTCTAGAGCTTTTGAGAGGACCATCAAGCATACTAAGGTAATTTCCTGCCATATAGTTTTTTACCATAGTCAGTTCCTTTAGCGGTACTAACTTAGACTGGAGTATTTCAATTTCTTTTTGAATCTGAACAATAGTGTCTTCTAAATACGCTGTACCTACCTCTGTACTAATGTAAAAGTATCCATCATAAGCCATGGTATCTAGACCAGCATAGATGTTGTAGGTGTAGCCCTTGTCCTCTCTTATATTTGACATCAATCTTGACCCAAAGTACCCACCTAGAAGAGTAGATAAGACTGATATGCCAGCATAGTCTTCATGCTTTTTATTAAACATTCGCCTACCAAATCTTAAAGCATTCTGATAGGGGTTCGGAGATTCTAGTCTTATTTTCTCTTTTCGGGGTATCTTTCTTTCTTTTAAGACTAATTCTCGTGTAGACTTCGAGGTATAATTTTCTATCGCACAATTTAGTTCTTCGATTATCTGAGGTGTGATTCTTCCACTTAGAAAAATTTTGCAACGATCAGCCCCATACATGGCTTTATACTCTGAAACAAGATCTGCTCTTGATATTGTGCTATAGTTTTCTATCGTGCTATTATAGCCATAAGGGTGATCATCTCCATATAGTGACTCAGTCAGTGCGCGATAAGCAATGACGTCATTCTTCATTAGATCTATCTCCAATCTTTGTTTCATATTGTTTTTAAACAAAGAAAGCTCAGACTCTGGAAATGAGGCATTAGACAAGACATCAACAATTATTTCAATAGTTTGACTAAAATATTGACTAAGACAATAAAGAGTGATTTTACAAGTATCTATATCACTGGAGGTATTAAAAGATGCACCATAAAATTCAAGTTGTGAAGCTATCTCCTCCCCAGATCGATGCTGAGTACCTTCTTTAAGGAGGCTTGAGATGGTCCTTGCGGCAGTCCTGATGTGCTCATAAGGCCTTCCTGCATCAATTATTATCTCTAACTTAAGGACTTCCTGAGTGCCTCCAGAGAGAATATAAACGGGGATACCATTGGATAATACACGTGTATCTATTTCAGGAAGTATTACTCGTTGTATTGGGCTTATTTTAGGACCATTGATCCTTTCGCTTTTCATTTTGGCAGATTAGCGAACAAAAGTAACTTATCCCCATATAATGAGTATGATAAGTTAAATTTTCTATTTTTACATTTTTCGATCAAACCGCGTAAAGACTAATGAAATTTAGTGTTTCTTCTACCGATTTACTCAAACATTTATCCTTAGGCAACGGGGCAATCAGTTCTAACCCTGTACTACCGATATTAGAGGATTTCCTTTTTACGATTAAAGGGGATAAATTGACCATAGGTGCTACAAACCTGGAAACGACTATAATTACGTCTATAGATGTAACAGCGGATGGAAATGGAAAGATCGCGGTACCCGCGAGAATTCTAATAGATACCTTAAAAGCATTACCAGAACAGCCAGTAGATTTTACAGTCAATGAAGACACCTTTGCTATAAAAGTCAAGTCGGCTTTTGGTCAGTATAACATGGCAGGAGATAATCCTGCAGACTTTCCAGAGATACCCAAAGATAACGATACGGAAACAGTGGAGCTAGATTCTGAAATAATATCAAAGGCTATCAATAAGACCTTATTCGCAACCAGTAATGATGAATTGAGACAAGCGATGATGGGAGTCTTAGTGCAGATCGATTTTAAGGACATCACATTTGTAGCTACAGACGCGCATAAACTTGTTAAATATAAGTTTGGCAATATAAAGAGTGATGTCAGTCAGTCCTTTATCGTACCAAAGAAAGGATTGACCTTACTAAAAAATGCTTTGACAGAACAAGGAAATGTAAGTGTCTCTTTTAACAAGAATAACGCCTTCTTTGAGACCGGAGATACTAAGGTGATCATTAGATTAATAGATGAGAAATATCCTGATTATAATGCAGTGATACCAGCTAATAATCCAAATCTCCTTGTATTATCAAGAAAAGACTTTCAAAACTCCCTTAAGCGTATTGCGATTTACGCTAATAAAACTACCAATCAAGTAGTGCTTAACGTAGACGACGGCAGCCTAACTGTATCAGCGCAAGATTTAGATTTTTCTAATGAAGCTACAGAACAGATGACATGTACTTATACAGGAGAGGCAATGACAATAGGGTTTAACGCTAAGTTTCTGATAGAAATGCTTTCAGTCTTAGAGTCTGATGATATAAATCTAGAATTATCTACTCCTAACAGAGCAGGAATCTTATTACCAGCAGACGCCAAGGACAATGAAGACCTCATCATGCTCGTCATGCCAGTGATGATGAGTAATTAACTATATACTCCGTGAAAATAGGTCTGTTTTTTGGGTCATTCAATCCTGTCCATGTAGGGCACATGATTATCGCGAATTATATTGTGACTAATACAGATCTTGATCAAGTATGGATGGTTGTCTCTCCACATAACCCACACAAACAAAAAAAATCCTTAGCAAAAGATCATGATAGACTACACCTAGTTAGACTAGCTATCGGAGATAATCTGAAGATCAAAGGAAGTGATATAGAATTTGATCTCCCTCAGCCATCCTATACCATAGATACCTTGGCATTTATTAATGAGGCTCACCCTAACAAAAAATTTAGTCTAATAATGGGAGGTGATAATCTTGCAACCTTACACAAGTGGAAAAACTATGAAAGTATAATCAATAACTATAAAATCATGGTGTACAAAAGACCTAGCTATAGACTAGGAGAGTTAAGAGACCACCCCAATGTCACTATCTGTGACGCACCATTATTACAAATATCAGCTAGCTATATCAGAAAATGTGTAAAAGAAAAAAAGTCAATACAATATCTAGTACCTGATGCGGTATACAAATATCTCGAGGAGACACCTATTTACAAGTAAAAGAAAACAGCGATCACATTTTTGCGTTTTATGATTGTCATGAAGATCATTTCGTATCTACTTTTATCATTAATTAGTTGTGGTCTCTGCGGGCAGGCAGCCATTGGGGAGTGGCAATCACATCTACCTTACCAATCTTTTAACCGGATAACACAAAGTGATAGTAAAATAATATTTGCTACTCAGTGGTCCTTATTGTTTGTAGATAAAGAAGACTTCTCCGATGATAAATTATCTAAAGTAGAAGGATTGAGTGATATAGGTATAAGTGAGATTGCCTACGATCTAGTAAATCAACAACTCATAGTTGGTTATGATAATAGTAATATAGATATCGTGAAGGGTAGTGAAGTGATCAACTTACCTAACATTAAGACCAACTTGACTTTAATTGGAAACAAGGAGATCAATAAGATCCATATTGCCAATGAGGAGTTCGCATACTTTGCTACTGATTTTGGTTTAGTCGAATTAAATCTAACAACGTACGATTTTGGGTTTACAGTTTTCACTGGCATGAAAGTGGAGGATGTCCAGAGTATAGGCAGTAGATTATATATTGCTACTGAAGAAGGTATTTTTACAATCGATCTGGCTGCTGATGTTAATCAAGGAGACTTTAGTTTTTGGGAGTCACTAGGTGTAGAGAGTGGCCTTCCGACAGTTTATTCTTGCAGAGCAATGGCGGTATTTGAGGGTGAGTTATACGGGGTTATTGACGAGCAACTTTGGAAGCAGACAGAGGCAGGTTTTAACTTTCTGTATGAAGTTAGTTTCCCCAATTTTAAGATTGAGACATTAAGTGCATCAGGTAGTAACCTTTTGTTGGGTTTAAAGGATAATGCTTTTAGTAGTAAGTTGTTATTCTTTGATGCAGGAGATGATTTTACTGAAGGCAGAAGAGGATGTACGGATAGGATAACGGATGTAGTCGAGGATGAACAAGGGAGAATCTGGTATGCTGATGAGTTTAATGAGGTAAGGTATAGCTCATCAAAAAATGAAGAATGCCAACGGCTAAGGTTTAACTCTCCTTTTTCGCATAAGGCAAGTGATATGGATGTGCATGAAGGAGAATTATATATTGCATCGGGAGGAGTCACTGAGAACTTTGGTACCCTTGCAGATAGGGAAGGAGTCTATATTTTTTCAGATAACAACTGGTCTAATATTAATGAAGGTTCCTATGCGCCTTTTAAGGAAAACGAATTATTAAATTTTTATCAAGTGCTACATCACCCTAATGAAGAAAGGTATTTTTTAGGGACTTATTGGGGAGGACTTGCAGAGATAGATAAGACTACCAGTGCGCTTACTGTATACACCAAAGAGAATAGCACCCTACAAGGGACTATCGGCGATGAAGCCAGAGAAAGAATTGCAGGATTAGCTTTTGATGATACTGCTAATCTCTGGGTTACAAATATAGGAGCACCAAAACCACTTAGTGTTTTGACACCAGAAGGTACTTGGCATAGTTATGAGATAGATATAATTGATAAAGGGCTTACAGATATTAATATCGATCAGAATGGATACAAGTGGATAGTTGTCTTTGGAAATCAAGGAGGGATCACGGTATATTCAGAAGAAGGTACAGTAGCTGATCCTACTGATGATAAACAGATATTTCTCAATCAGTCTAACAGTGAGCTAACCACAAATAATGTTAATACAATTGTGTCAGACCTTGATGGTTCAGTCTGGGTGGGAACGGCTAAGGGTCCTGTGATTTTTGATTGTGGTGATGAAGTATTTAGTGGCGATTGTGTAGGTAGGAAAATCCAAGTCGCTCAAGACAGTATAGGCGCTAACCTGTTAGCTGATGTTGAGATCAGAGTAATAGAGATCGACGGAGCAAATAGGAAATGGTTTGGCTCTAGGAATGGAATTTTTGTTCAGTCTCCCGATGGTATTACAGCAGAGTTAAGATTTACAGTAGATAACAGTCCACTATTTGACGATAACATTATCGATCTAAAATATGATGGAGACACAGGACTAATGTATATAGCGACTAACAAGGGCGTACAATCTTATCGCACGGCAAGTACCAATGGAGAAAGATTCCATAGGGAAAGTAAAATTTATGCCTATCCTAATCCGGTAAGACCAGAATATAATGGACCGATAGCAATCAAAGGATTAGTAAGAGATGCCAATGTGAAGATTACAGATGTCAACGGCAGACTGGTCTTTGAAACAGAAGCATTAGGAGGCCAGGCGACTTGGGATGGCAATGATCTTGACGGGAATAAAGCAGCTACAGGTGTTTATCTAGTCTTCAGTACTAATGATTCCTCATTTGATAACCCTGATGCTGTTGTCACCAAAATATTATTTATTAATTGACCAGAGTTAGTTGTTTAACTTTGAAATTTTGAAGCACTTTTTCATAGTAAGCTTCGTATTGTGGAAGTATCTGGTCGATGTCAAACTGGCTTGCTCTTGACAATGCGTTATGACAGAACTTGTGATGAAGCTCACTGTTTGTAAGTAGTTGTATAGCGTAATCTGCCATAGCTTGGATATCACCGACGTTACACATGTACCCAGTCTCACCATGTATATTTACTTCTGGTATACCTCCGACATTAGTAGAGACTACAGGAATCTGGCAGGCCATCGCCTCTAAGGCTGCAAGCCCAAAACTCTCATTGGCAGAAGGTAGCATAAATAGATCTGATATTGCAAGCAACTCTTCTACTGCATTTTGCTTTCCTAGGAATCTGATCTCATCACATAGACCTATCTGTCTACAAAGGTTTTCTAGCTTGCTTCTCTCTGGCCCGTCCCCGATCATGAGTAGCTTGCATGGCACTTTTTTATAAATCTTTTCGAAAGCAAGGATTACATCTTCAGCCCTCTTAACCTTTCTAAAGTTAGAGGTATGTGCGATGATCTTTTCTCCGTTAGGAGCAATGGCTTTTTTAAAATGATCTTTGTCTAATTTTTTAAATCTCTCGAAATCAATAAAATTATAGATTACTTCAATATTGTTAACTACACCAAGTTTTTCCTTGGTTTCGGTTTTAAGAAACTCTGAAACTGCAGTTACACCATCTGACTGGTCAATGCTAAATTTTACAACCGGGGCAAACGAACCATCAATGCCAACGATAGTAATATCTGTACCATGCAAGGTGGTAACTACAGGAATATCCTTCCCTTGAGAGGCTAAGATCTTCTTAGCCATAAATGCTACTGCAGCATGAGGGATAGCATAGTGAACATGCAGTAAGTCTAAATTCTCATGCATTATGACATCTACCAGTTTGCTTGCCAAAGAAGTCTCATATGGAGAATATTCGAATAGCGGATAATCTATAGGTTTTACTTCGTGTAGAAATACATTTTCAGCAAATGAAGTAAGTCTTGCAGGCCTTGCATTAGTGATAAAATGTATCTCATGCCCATTTCGAGCCAAACCTAAACCTATCTCAGTGGCTACAACACCACTACCACCATATGTGGGATAACAAACTACACCTATTTTCATTTTTAGTATTTCTATTAGCTAAATAGCCATTAATTGGAACGTAATTTTATGGTTTGGGTTTAAATTATTATAATTATAAACATTGAGCACTAAACAAAAACAATAAATCTATTGGTCTTGTTATGTTTTTGCGCTAAAAAATCAATTAATACCTAATACAGTAATGGCTGTCTATTCTATTAAGGATCTTGAAAAGCTTTCTGGGGTAAAAGCCCACACCCTTAGAATATGGGAGAAGAGATATGGTATTATAATGCCAAAAAGAACAGAAACCAATATTAGATATTACCTCGATGAGGATTTAAAGCACGTTTTAAACATCACCTTCCTAAATAGGAAAGGGATGAAAATATCGAAAATTGCTTCTCTCAAGAAAGAAGATATAGAGCATAAAGTAGCCGAGTACACAGAGGTAGATGTAGAGTTTGAAAATCAGCTAGATGGCCTTACTTTGTCTCTCTTAGAGCTCAATGAATATCAATTTGATAAGATCATAGAGACTAATATCAAACAAAAGGGATTTAAAGAAACAATGCTCGAAGTTATTTACCCTTTGCTTGATAAGCTAAGTACTATGTGGATGACCGGTTCTATTAATACATCTCATGAGCGATTTGTAAGTAATATCATCAGGCGCAAAACCATCTCAGCAATCGATAGAATAGAAATTACTAGAGACAAATCAGCCAAAAAGTTTTTGATCTATTTACCAGAAGAAGAAAATCACGAGCTCAGTTTACTGTTTTTACATTTTCTTATCAAGGAGAGAAACTTCACTATTATTAATTTGGGGCTTAATATTGGGTTGTTGGAGTTACAAGACGCATACAATATTGCTAAGCCAAACTATATATTTACAATCATTAACGACAGTTTCTCCGAAAAACCTCTTCAACCATATATTAATTCGTTAGAAAAAGAGTTTAATAATTCTACAATCTTATTAACAGGGATTCAGTTAATCACGCAAAATATAAAAACCAATAAAAATGGCTTGATATTATCAAGCCTTACAGAGGTTATCCAATATCTGGATGAACTATAATCAGTTTTAGTACATAACATAAATCAATAAAAATGAAATTCTTATTTAGAACAGTATTACTTTTTGCATTTTTTGCTTCACTAGCATCTTGCAAGCAATCCACAGGAGAAAAAGCGATTGTGGGAGAAGCGAAGGAAGTTGTCTCAAAGGCTATGAGTAGTGGTACTTCATATGGTGTAGACTTGGCATCAAGCAACGTCATGTGGACAGGAAGTAAATTAACAGGAACACATTCCGGGACGATCAATTTATCAAGCGGAAGTATCTTATCCGAAAGCGGTAAAATTACAGGTGGTGAGTTTGTAATGGATATGAATACTCTGACTAATACCGATATGGAAGCAGGTCAAGGCAAAGAAAAGTTAGAAGGACATCTTAAAAATGAAGACTTTTTTGACGTGCCACAATTCCCGACTGCAAAATTTGTTATCACTAAAGTTACTGCGTTAGAAGGTGATGCAGCAGCAACACACCTAGTATATGGTAACTTGACTATGAAAGATGTAACAAAAGAAGTAGGATTCAAAGCGAAGGTTTCTCAGTCTGGAGGAATGATAAATGTAAGCACGCCTAAATTTGCTATTAATAGAACCGACTGGGGTATTAAATATGGCTCCTCTTCTTTTGCAGATATAGCTAAAGATAAAGCGATCAATAACGATATTGATTTAGAAATAAACCTAACAGCGAAGGCGCAGGAATCTTAATTTTCTAAGCGTAAAGAATTATTTCAAAGCTCAATCATTTTTGTGGTTGGGCTTTTTTTATAGGTTGGATATTTTTTCTTATACCTAATATATTTGAAAGTTAATATTCAAGATCAAGTGGGAAACGCAGAGACAATCATAATTAGCACGGGTGTTTTCAATGATGATATGGAAAAGAAAATATTCGAACATAAGTAATACTAATCAGTCAGCAATCTTTACACTTCAAATTTTCTTGTTGTTTATAATTCAATAGGATTATGAAAGTTTTTGTTTGCAGATGTAACGAGTATCTTTCGTTAATGTCTCTATCTAAGACTCAAGCAATCGTGGTTTTATTTATGTCCTTAGTCATTGGGATGTGGTGGTTGGTTACTTTTCAATATTCTATGAAGTGGGATATAATGGACATCACTCTTCCGTGGAATCATTTCATTAGCGAAAGTATTAGAGGAGGAGATTTACCGCTTTGGAACCCATACTTAAATAATGGCTTTCCGATGATGGGTTTGCCAGACACATGGTATCCTATCACATGGATCATTGCTATTATATTTGGTATGGATGTTTGGGGTATCCAGTTGGATTATCTGATACATTTATTTATCGGGGGCTATGGAATGTTTAGTTATACTAAATCAAAAAGTATAGATACAATTTTCAGTCTTGCATTAGGAGTGAGCTATATGTTTTCTGGATTTATGATTGGTAATGCACAGCACCTTGGCTGGGTGATAGGTGCGGCTTGGTTACCTTGGGTTTTTTATTACTTTGATAATTTAATTCTACAGCAAAGAAAGATTAACGCACTAAAATTTTCTTTAGTTGCTAGTTTGTTATTCTATGGATCTTATTTACCTATAACAATAATCACGGTATATATTCTTCTGGCCAAGCTAATATACTTGGTGGTGTATAGACCTCAACTTAGATCTAAGCAGACGGTCTTTTATCTAGGAATCAGCGCCCTATTAATTTTGATGATATCATTAGTAGGTCTATTAGGATTACTAGAGCTAGCCCCTAACTTAAATCGAGGAGGACCCTTGCCATTAAGTAATGATGGGTGGGGAGTATTAACGGGTTTCTTGCCGATAGAAGCTACTAGCTCAATGATCGTTCCATATGCTGTCAATGGGGTAGCGGGTTATTGGGGATCAGATATTTCATTAATTAACTTCTACTTTGGTTTCTCCATATTAATGATATTGATAGTTGGACTTTTTTCAAGGGGTAAAAAAGTTTGGACTTACTTTGGAATAGGGATTCTGTTCTTGTTGATTGCAATGTCTGAAGTTTTTCCTTTCCGAGCTTGGCTTTATCATTTCCCCATGTTTGATAGATTTCGGTTTCCATCTTTGTTTAGGTTGTTTGCTATATTTTTCTTTTTACTTGCTAGTGGTTTTGCTTATGCAGAGATAAAAATTGTTAGGACTAAAGAGAAGACTTTACAATATCTACTTGGGATTATGTTTTTTATAATCTTGGGCATTACATGTTTTTATTATCTAAAATATGACCTAAGTGCAGGAGATATATTTGATTTTGGTTTACATAGTTTTAACAGAAAGGCTAGTTTTTATGAAAAAGCTATTGTCAATCTTTTTATACATCTTTTGTGGATAGGTGGATTATTTATAAGTTCTATTTTGGGCAATAGAGGGATTAGTTATTTGCCTTATTTTGTGATTTTAGAGATAGTTGTAATTTCTCAATTTAATATTTCTGAGACAGTCATACATTTTGGCGACCCAGAGATAGGCAACCAAGAGATCCAAAAATACGAAGGCCGTGAGATTAGTCTTGATCTTTCAAAACCGATGAATAAATTTGATGATGGTTATTGGGATGAGGACTTAACCTGGTTTAGGTTTAATCAAGCATCGATTACCAAGACACCTGCTGCAAGTGGGAATAGTCCGTTCTCCTTAGTTAATATCAAAGAAGCTAAAGCTAATGGAGACTATGCAATCAATAATTATCCGCTATTATTTTTCGCTAAAATTGCAGAGCAAAAAGTAATAGAGCCTTCGATAGATCAAGGAAGTTTTAACCGTATAAAAATGATCGATGCAAATCATAATAAATTTATTTTGCAAGCGAATATTGAGGAAGAAACTAATCTTGTTTTTTTGCAAAACTATTATAACGGTTGGAGTGCAACAGTAGATGAAAAGCCAGTAAAGATCAAAACTGTTAACACTACATTTATGTCTATTCCTTTACAGGCTGGCAAGTCAATTGTGAAGATTTATTTTAAACCCACAAAGATGATTATTGCCTTTTGGATTAGTTTTTTATCGTTACTGGTAGTCTTAATGTTAGTTGGCTGGAGTCGTATCGTATCCGCTAAAAGCTAATTACCACTATCCACTTCTATCTCTATAAGTTCACTGGCATTGAGATCTGACTTGAGGGCTATTCTTTGGCTCTCTCCTTTGTAGGTGTAGCCTATAGTCATTGTGTTAGGAGGTCGCTTACCTATACTTTCTGCATGTAGTAAAAGATAGTTTTTACCAGTCTTATTAAGTTCTAGTTTGAGTGTCTTAGCGGCTGTCTCTAGAGAGTATTTTTCTAAAATCCAGTCACCATTAAAATTGATAGAGACTATATCTCCATCTTGGATCAAGTGATCATATAGGATCATCTCAAGCTTAGCGCTATCGACTCTGATTTTCCTGCTGTTAGTTACTACTTCTCTATCTTTGAGTTTTGTAGGAATTACATCTACTATATTATCTGAGCTTTTTATGTGATCAGACTTCTCCAGTTTCTTAGGATAGATTACTTGATAGAAGTGTGCTTCTTCAAATAGGTGTAAAAAGGAAATACCAAGATTGTCAATGATATCATTAAATTCTTTTACAAAACCGTTGCCGTATCTATTTACTTTGTTAATAATGTCGGAGTTATGATAAAAGTAAAACTTACCATACAGTTTGTACTCAGTAGGCACATCTGCCGTTTTATAAAAGTCGTCGATTGAGGATAATGTAAGATCTAACTTGTCTATCGCTTTTGTCTTTTTAGTATCAAAAATTTGTGATCCTGATTGGCTTACTAAGTTGCCTTTAACTGTTGCTATACTTTTCTTTGCAAAACCAGCCATTGCTACTATTTCTTTATCTTCTTTTGCTCTTAGGGCTCTTAATATTTTCTTGACAGAGTTGTTTGCTATATACATCTGCTTGGCTAGTTCGGGAATAGCCTTTTTGTTTGCACTAGCCTTTTTAGTCTGTAAGAAAGTAGAGTTGAGCTTTTTTTCTAGTACGATTTGCGTCTTATGAAATTGCTCATATAGAGAGACACCAGTCTCCAGTCTATCATATACTCCTTGCAATAAGTTAGCATCTGTCAAGTCATTAGCCTTGATGTATTCTTCTACATCAAATCTGATATTATTAATCTTGGTACAGATGCTTTTTAGCTCTTTGCAGTATTGGTTGAGTTGAGTTATGTCTTTTGATTTTATTTTGCTGGTAGACTTCTGGATTCTCTCATAGATAAGGTGTGGGGACTCATCAAAAAACCACTGATCAGGATCTTCAAATATATCCTTAGGAAGATCAGCATTACTAAAGAAATTTAACTCATAACCTTCAAGGTCTACATACTTATTGATATCCTGATTATAGAGCTCTAGTAGTCTATGGACGATGAGCATACCATGTATACTCTCATTTGTAAACTTGACATAGTCGTTAAGCGTATTCACCGTCACTGGAGGGTTAGCTGAAAGACTAAGTGACAAAAAGACTGATAAAAAAAGGCTAAGAAATGATTTCTTCATATGAGTATTAGTAACAATATCTATAACGCAATATCGTCAAACAAATTCATCTAAATCTTCAATTTTCCCATACTTCTTACTTAAATCAGACAAATCTTTGGCTTTAGCTATCCATTCTTCGGAATAGCCGCAGACTGAGCAAACGTATCTATCGACATTTGCACTTTTTATCCAACTTTTAGGGACGGTATTGCTGGAGTAGCCAACGGATGCTGGGCCAGGGATTTTAAATATTTCTTCACCTTCGCACTTTGGACATTTGTGGCTATGTTTCATATTACCTACCTACATGTACTAGTAAAACGGAGATATCGGAAGGGGAGACGCCGCTAATTCTACTTGCCTGTCCTATGGTCTGTGGTTTGATAGACGTCAGTTTCTCCCTTGCTTCCGCTGACAAAGATTGTAGACCATCATAGTTAAAATTTGAATTAAGTTTAACATCTTCTAATCGATTCATTTTTTCGACCATCTCTTTTTCTTTCTGAATATAGCCTTCGTACTTCACAGTCGTTTCTACAAGCTCTACATAATCTAAAGGATAGCTGTTGAGAAAGCTATTAAGATCTGGTATAACCTCTCTTAGTTGGTCCAATCCAATACTTGGTCTGCTCAAGATTGCAACCAATTTCATCCCCTGCTTGATAGGGGTAGAGCCTGCAGATTCTAAGAAATTATTTACCTGGTCAGGAGTAATGCTTAACTTCCTGATATATTGCTCTATGTCATAGGCAGCATCTTTTTTCTTTTCTAGTATTTGAGAGCGTTCTTCGAGGTAGTTCATGCCTGCCTTTTGGGCGATAGGAGTTAGTCTTATATCAGCATTGTCTTGTCGTAGCAGTATCCTATACTCTGCTCTAGAGGTAAACATTCTATAGGGTTCTTTTGTCCCTTTGTTTACTAGATCATCTATAAGAACACCAATGTATGCATCTGATCTTTTTAAGACTATAGGCTCTTCTTCCTTAACAGATTGATGTGCATTAAGACCTGCCATTAGTCCTTGACTGGCAGCTTCTTCATAACCGGTAGTACCATTGATCTGCCCAGCAAAAAACAGTTGCTTGACATGCTTAGTCTCTAGTGAGGGAAATAGCTGAGTTGGCGGAAAAAAATCATATTCAATAGCATACCCCGGCCTAAACATTTTCATATCCTCAAATCCTGGCACGAGCTTAAGTGCTTTATATTGCACCTCCTCTGGAAGGGAAGAAGAAAACCCATTCACATAAATCTCGCAGGTATTTCTACCTTCTGGTTCTACAAAAAGTTGATGACGTTCTCTATCTGCAAAACGGTTGATCTTATCTTCAATAGAAGGACAATATCTCGGGCCAAGTCCTCTTATCCTACCATTAAACATAGGAGATCTATCAAATCCTTCTTTAAGCATCTCATGCACATCAGGGTTAGTATAAGTGATGTGACAAGGAATCTGCTCGGATAGTGGTTTGGTATCTGTGTACGAGAACTTACCTGGTCGCTCATCTCCTGGTTGCAATTCCATCTTGTCCCAGTGAAGACTGCGACCGTCGATTCTTGGTGGTGTACCAGTCTTCATTCTGCCAGACTCAAAGCCAAGACCCAGTAGTTGCTCAGTGATCCCCGTAGCTGCTTTCTCACCAGCTCTTCCTCCTCCAAACTGCTTCTCACCGATATGTATCAAGCCGTTCAGGAATGTGCCATTAGTAAGTACCACCGCTTCGCTCTCTATTTCTAAACCAATACCCGTTAATACACCCTTGCATCTACCATCTTTGACGATGATACCTTTAACCATCTCCTGCCAAAAATCAATATTAGGATGTTCCTCTAGCATCTTACGCCACTTAGCCGCAAACTCCATCCTATCGCTTTGTGCTCTAGGACTCCACATAGCCGGCCCTTTAGATTTATTAAGCATTCTGAACTGTATCATTGAGTGATCAGTAACAATACCAGAATACCCCCCAAGGGCATCTACCTCTCTTACGATTTGACCTTTGGCTACACCACCCATCGCAGGGTTACATGACATCTGAGCGATCGTCTGCATATTCATGGTAGCTAGCATTACCTTTGAACCCATATTAGCTGCTGCAACTGCAGCCTCACAACCTGCATGGCCGGCACCTACTACTATAACATCATACTTTGGAAACATGGTAGTAAAATTACGACTTGTTGTAATCAAGTGGGTGATAGATTTATGCTCAAGCTTACGGTTGTCTGTTGCTCTTGTGGTATTTTTGTCAATATGTAACTAGCAGTAATTATATCAAATGGCTGAGGTTGCGGTAACAAACTAATTTTTATAAGAATTTTACCGTTAGTATTTTATGAAAAGAGAAATTAAAAAGACGGAGCAAAAGGCTCTTGAGATTAATCTTGATAATAGTATCTATGGTAGTTTTGCAGAAATCGGAGCAGGACAAGAAGTAGCAAGAAACTTTTTTCAAGTAGGGGCAGCAGTAGGGACTATTGCAAAGACGATGTCTGCTTATGACAAGACCTACTCAGATGCAATCTATGGAGCAGAAGAGTCGGGAAGATATGTATGTGAGTCTCGACTATATAAAATGCTAGACCACGAGTATGGCTTGATGGAAGAACGATTACAAAAGAATCTTCCCAATTCTACTTTCTTTGCTTTTGCAGATACCGTGGCTGCGATCAATTATGCAAGGACGATTAAAGGTCAAGGATGGTTAGGCATAAGATTTCAGGTGACACCAGATGGTAAGCCAAACGATCTTGTGATCCATGTGAAGATGAAGGATAACAATAACCGCCAGCAACAAATTGCGATTGGTACGCTTGGGGTGAATCTGATCTATGCAGCATTTCATTATCATAAAGAACCGGAGAAGCTCATCGCATCATTAATCGATGGGATAAAAGATAGAGTGGAGGTTGATTTTGTTAGATTGACAGGGCCAGATTTTACAGAGGTTGATAATCGATTATTGACCATGTATCTAGTAAAACATCGCCTCACAGAAGTCGCCATGTTTGATAAGGATGGTAATAGCATTCATGCATCTGAGGTGATGTATAAAAAAGGACTCATGGTGGTTAGAGGAAATTTTAAACCTCCGACACTTGTGACAGAAGATGTAATCAATAGTGGATTTAAACAGTTTGTAGCAGACACTTGTAAACATGAGGACAAGTGTGACAGCCTGATGATGACTGAGATTACTGTTGACTATCTTAAGAAACAGTATGGCGAGATCTCAGATAGAGATTTTCTAGATAGGGCAGATATGCTTAATGCCTTAGGGCAGAGTGTCATCATATCAGACTGTAGCAATCATCAAAAGCTAATAAACTATCTCGCAGACTATAAGATCAAGCATCTTGGATTGGTCATAGGTGTCTGGGAGCTAAGTGAGATTATCGAAAAGAAATTTAAGGAAAATCAGGACGGCCGATTACTGGTAGCTTTTGGAGAGCTGTTTACAAGGAATATCAGAATTTATGTCTATCCTGCAATAGACGAGGATACTAATAAATTGATAAATGCTAAAACATTAATGGTTCCAGATGGCATTCATTTCTTATACAAACATCTAATCGACTCACGGCAGATCGTAGAGATAGAAGAATACAAAAAAGAAAATTTGCATATCTATCCTCATCGTGTGATCACCAGCATACAAGCGGGGTCTAAGTATTGGGAAGATAAGGTACCCACCAAAGTGGCAGATGTAATCAAAAAAAATGGTTCGTTTGGGTATGTAGGTTCAAATATTGCAATAAACATATGAGGATATTAGGGGTCTTATTTTGTGTTTTTATTTTTTCCTTTTGTCAAGAAAAAACGGAGGATCTCATACCTATTAATGAGATTAAAGAAGAGAAATTACCTATAGAAACTGAGAAGGTAGACCTATCGATTGTTACCGGTATGTTTGATCCATCAGCTCATGACTCCTTTGAGTTAATAGATATATCTCATGCAGATCGTGAAGGTTTGTATCTGCAAAAAGAGACTTACAAAGCTTTCAAACAAATGAATGAGGCGGCGAAAGCATCAGGCATCAAGCTTACCATTAGATCTGCAACAAGAAACTTTGATTATCAACGAGGAATATGGGAGAGAAAATGGGCTGCAAATATAAAGAGAGAGAGTAATATCAGTAATCTAGTTAATGCTAAGAATATACTTGAGTATAGCTCTATGCCGAGCACTTCGAGACACCACTGGGGTACAGATATTGACCTTAATGCATTTGAGAATTCTTGGTTTGAGTCGGGTGAGGGTTTGACACTTTATAACTGGATGAATGAGCATGCTGCAACGTATGGCTTTTGTCAGGTATACACCGCTAAGGATAGTGATAGACCAAATGGCTATAATGAAGAAAAATGGCACTGGTCTTATCTACCAATTGCAAATGAGTATTATGCACTGGCACAATCACACATGGAAGATAATATGATTAAGGGTTTTAAAGGAGCAGAGGTGGCTAAGGAAATTGGCGTCGTAAATAATTATATTTTAGGGATAGATAAAAGTTGCAAATAAATGTCATTAGTAGAATCAACAATGGTACCCATCGGGACCCCAGCACCTAACTTTCACCTTAAGGATACCGTCAGCGGTAATTACTACAGCCTAGATGATCTTAAGTCAGATGTCGCTACTGTCATCATGTTTATATGTAATCATTGCCCCTTCGTAATTCATGTCAATCATGAGCTGGTTAATATGGCAAACGAATACAAAAATAAAGGCGTCTCCTTCATAGCTATCAGTTCTAATGATGTAGAGGGTTATCCTGAAGACAGTCCAGACAAAATGAGTATTGTCGCCAAAGTGCTTAAGTTTCCTTACCCATACCTTTATGATAAAAGGCAAGAGGTTGCAAAGGCTTATGATGCAGCATGCACGCCAGATTTTTATGTCTTTGATAAGGACCTTAAGCTAAGCTATAGAGGGAGACTAGATGGCTCTCGTCCAGGTAATGGGCAGGCTGTTACTGGTATAGATCTAAGAAATGCCATAGATAATACAATTCTTGGCGAGGAGATTGAGCAGCAAGTACCAAGCGCAGGCTGTAACATCAAGTGGAAATAAAGGGAGCAAACCGACCATACCTCCGCTGTCAAAACAAGCATAAATAAGCACTCTTTAATAGGCTATTAATTGAATCACTGGTCACCAGAATGGAGTATTAAGTGTTTGTTTTATTGATATGCAAACTAGCTTGCAAAAGACAAGGCTAAAATTTAAAAAATAAGGGTGACTTTAGTTTTTAATATAGTCTATAGTGTTAGAATCAGGTTTAAACCTAATTCTATCACACACGACACACCCTTAGTTTATTGAGAATAGTGGGCGGTTTTATACCGCCCTTTTTTTATGCCTCTTAATGTGCTTCTAACCAGTTTGCCCCAGTACCGACTTCTACTAAAATTGGCACCTTTAGATTTGGGATTGCATCTTTCATTAAGTCTACTATAATTGGTTGTACACTCGATAACTCTTTTTTATACACGTCAAACACTAATTCATCATGTACCTGTAGAATCATTTTCGATTTAAATTTTTGTTTTTTAAACTCTTTAGAAATATTGATCATTGCAATTTTAATCATGTCGGCTGCAGTCCCTTGGATAGGAGTATTGATCGCCATTCTCTCCGCATTACTTCTTATCAGACCATTCTTTGAGTTTATATCTCTTAGTTCTCTCTTCCTCCCTAGTAGTGTTTCTACATATCCATTTTCTCTTGCAAAATCTATAATATCAGTCATATAGTTTTGTAAGCCGTTATATTGCTTAAAGTAGTTTTCAATGAGTTCTTTGGCTTCTCCCCTTTTGATGTTTAACTGGCGAGATAGATTAGTCGCCCCTGCTCCATAGGTGATGCTGAAGTTGACTGTTTTAGCATTTCTTCTTTGTTCAGGAGTAACTTCTTCGATAGGGACGTTATAAACTCCAGCAGCGGTAGCACTATGGATATCCAGTCCTTTTTGAAATGCATCAAGCATATTTTTATCCTTGCTGATCTCTGCAATAAGTCGTAACTCCACTTGTGAGTAATCTGCAGCAAGTAAGATGTGGTCTTTGTCTCTCGGTATAAAGGCTTTTCTGATCTCTCTACCTTCATCATTTTTGATCGGTATATTTTGAAGATTGGGAGCCTCTGAGCTTAACCTTCCTGTAGCTGCTCTGGCTTGATTAAAAGAACTGTGAACGCGGTTAGTTGATGGATTAATCATTAGAGGTAATGCATCTACATAAGTAGATCTCAGCTTGGCATATCTTCTGTATTTGAGAATGTCCGCTACTATAGAGTGCTTAGCAGATAACTCAGTTAGTTTTTCTTCATTAGTTGAGTGTTGACCAGTAGCTGTTTTTCTCCATCGATAAGGGATCTCTAGTTTTTCGAAGAGTACTTGACCTACTTGCTTAGGCGATGCTATATTAAACTCTACTCCTGCTTTTTTATAAATTTCTTTTTCTTTTTTGACTATCATCTTTGTTAAGACTTTAGAGTAGTCATTCAGAAACTTTTTGTTGAGGTTTACACCTTCAGACTCCATCTCTGAAAGTACTCTAATAAGTGGCATCTCTATATCATCGTACAGCTTATTTAGCTTGCGCTCCTTCATTTGATCTTCAAAAATGTTCCTTACCTGAAAGGTGATATCTGCATCCTCAGCAGCATAATCAGATACCTTCTCTGGTGCTATATCCCGCATGGTTAATTGCTTTACTCCGGGCTTTCCTATTATGTCGGTGATAGGTACCATCTTATATCCGAGATAGGCTTCTGAGAGGTAATCTAGTTTGTGACGTTGATCTGGCTGCAAGAGGTAGTGAGCGATCATCGTATCAAAGAATGGTCCCTTCACATCACAGTCATATCGCCTAACCACATTAATATCATACTTAATATTTTGTCCAATCTTTTCTATCTTTTCGTTTTCTAAAACAGGTTTAAACTCTGCTAGCACTTTGATGGCATCTGCTTTCTTTTCAGGCATAGGGATGTAGTAGCCCTCCTTTGCTTTCCACGAAAAAGATATTCCGACGAGCTCCGCTTGCTGAGAATCTATACTTGTTGTCTCTGTATCAAAACTGATACTCTTTTGTTTAGATAAGTCTTTGACAAGTGTTTTTCTTTTTGCTGCTGTATCTACAAAAACATAATTATGATCTGTATTTGTTATGTTGTTTTTTACGACGGAGTAATCATCTATGGGCTTTATAGTTGATTTTTTAGTCTTCGTAGGCTTGCCGCTTGGGCTAGCAAATAGGTTGCCCTGCTCTCCAGGCATCACAGCATCATCACCTAGTATAGTTTTGGCTAGTGATCTAAACTCTAACTCTTGAAAAATCCCCGTGAGCTTTTCTTTGTTGACAGGTTCTAGTTCATATTTTTTTGCATCAAACTTTATCGGGGATTGCAGATCTATAGTCGCTAGGTCTTTTGATAGTAGACCTTGCTCCTGAAAGTTTATTATATTTTCTTTCTGCTTTCCTTTAAGCTGTTCTACGTTAGCGATGATCCCTTCTACACTTCCAAACTGATGCAATAATTTAGAAGCTGTCTTAGCACCAATACCCGGAATACCAGGTATATTATCTACGCTATCACCCTGCAATCCTAGCACATCTATTACCTGCTCTACCTTGTCAATATCCCACTTCTCTAATACCTCTGGCACGCCCAAGATTTCAACACCATTACCCGATCGTGATGGTTTGTACATAAATATATTTTCTGAGACTAACTGCGCATAGTCTTTATCAGGTGTTACCATATATACGGTAAAACCTTCTGCCTCCGCTTGCTTTGAGAGAGCTCCGATAATGTCATCTGCTTCATAGTTGTCCACCATAGGGATAGGGATATTAAAACCTTCTACAATAGAGTGGATATAAGGTAAAGCGATACTTATGTCTTCGGGTTGTGCAAGTCTATTAGCCTTATAAGGCTCATATTTTTCATGTCTAAATGTTTTCCCTTTAGGGTCAAATGCTACTGCGATATGAGAAGGTTCTTGATTTTTGAGAATATCCCACAAGGTCCTTACAAAACCTGTAATGGCAGAAGTATTTACCCCTTTAGAATTAATCAGAGGCCTATTAATAAACGCATAGTGGGCTCTATAGACTAACGCGTTACCGTCTAGGAGAAAGAGTTTTTTAGTTGCCATGAGGATTTTACTGTTTGGTGGACGGAAGATACAAACAGTAATTAAAAAAGCCTATCACACATGAGTGCGACAGGCTTTTTATAAAGTTGGGTTTATATTTTGTTATATCGTATTTACTATAGCGCGTAAGAAAGACCTAAAGTATAGATAGTTTGTAATCCAGGATCAGGTACATTCTTTGCGAATCCTAGTTGTTTATTATTTCTTAAACCTAAAGATGCTCCAACACCGATTCCTTTAAAAACATCTTTAATAGCAAATGTATTAAACCATGTCCAGTTAGAAAGATCGCCTCCTGTTAATGCTTCTCCATCTGGTCTAAATTTTTCGTCGCTTCCTCCGTATGCAAGAAATGCATTTAGATCTGAAGTCCATGCTATACCAGGATAGATTTCACCTGTGTATGTTGCACCAATTTTTGCACCTGAAGCAGAAGCTAAATCACCTGAAGGGAAATTGACTTGATATGCCAATGGGTGAATTACAACTATAAGATCATTGATTGGCTTCCATGTCAATCCAAGACTTGCTGTTAAAGTACCGGGATTATTAAACTTATTGAAAGTTGTTTCATAATTCGCTTCTGCTGAAGCATATACTTTTGAAAATAGCTCTTTACCACCAATTGACTTTAAATTAAAATAACTTGCAGTATTTGTTAAATTTTGTTCATCATCAAGAGTTCCGTCATTATTAAGATCTTGAACTGTAGATTTTCCAGTAGTGTAAGCTATTTTTAATCCATTATGCCAAAAATATCCGTCACCATTATTGTTAGCGTATCCACCAACGTCTAGACCAAAACCGCTTGCAGATGAATTCTCTATATCTTGACCGAACCAATCTGTTGCCCCTCCAAAATTTAAACCCAAAGTACCTCCTAGACCTCTTGTCCAACCAGGAAATTCTTTGATTCTTTTATCTAGGTCTGCTATTTCTTTATCGATCCCATCTTTTACAGCCTTCTTTTCTGTTAGCATTGAGTTCAATTCATCTAATGTTTCATCTTGTGCTTGAAGCGAAAATGTAGTTACAAACATTGCAACTAGAATTAAAATAAAATTCGTTTTCATAATTAGTTTAGTTTAAAAATTGTTACTTATTGATCAATCAGGGTACAAAGAATTAAGTATGATTTAATCTATAAGATTATTCATTAAAGTGTGTATATATCATTAGACATCAAAAATGCTGTAAGGGCACAATCTAGGCCTAATTTTTTTTATTTTTTAGAACCCATATGATAGTCCAATCGATGTAAATCGCTGATTATCACGACTTTCGAATTTTGCGTTTCTATATCCAAAGGTAACGCCCACGCCTATACCTTTCCATACCTCAAAAGCAAATGTGTTAAGCCAGGTATACTCATTGAGATTAGATTCATAAGTAGAACCGTCAGCCAAAGTGATAGTTTGCTTTGTATCACTATAGGGTATGTATGATGTCAATGTAGAGGACCAAGATAAGGCCTTACCAGATATGTCAAACTCTCTCGTATAGTCTATACGCAACTTGGCGCCAACAGCACCTGATGACATTACTTCACCAGCCGCAAATGCATATCTATAGTTAAATGGGTGAATGACAACAGTCATGTTTTGAGTAGGCAACCATGTCGCTCCTAAACCGATGTCAAAGGTACCTGGGTTAAACATGTTTCCTAGAGAAGTATTTATTTCCGCTTGACCAGACAATGCAAATGTTTCTGCTATTTTGTATCCTGCAAGAGATGATAAGTTTAATATATCAACCGTGCCATTCTCAAATAGTCCAGCTTCATCCTTCTCTGCAAGATCGACATCTTGCCAAGATTTAGTGAGCAGCCCTTTATTATGCCAAAAAGTTTTATCCTTATCCATAAGCATAAATGCATTGACACTTATATTAAGAGAGGATGAGGATGCGTCTGGGTTTGGGTTTGCTATCCATCCACTTGATTTATTAAAGTCAAAGCCTACTATTCCATTTACACCTTTTCTCCAGCCAGCGAGTTTATCTATCTGTATTTGGAGATCATCTACTTCTACTTTTAGTGCATCTACTTGTGCTTGTAACTCATCAGCATTTGCACTTTTTTCTGCTTGAGCACTTTTTAGTTCTTCTATAGATTGTGCTATTCCCAAAACAGTAATACTGCAAACAGCTACTGCTATTAATAGTATTCTTTTCATTATAAGTAATTTGGTTATTTGTATTTACGTGTAATTATTAACTGTTATGTATTTCTACCTTTTGATTAGTCAACTTGCTTAGTGGAAAAATTATCTTTTTGTCATCGGCTTGGATCGTCAATGTAGATCTATCAATATTCGTAATCTTTCCTTTCTCCCCTTCAAAGGTTATAGTGTCTCCTAATTGAAATTTATCTTTTGAATAGAACGAGGCTAATAGGTTTGATACGATATCTTTTGAAGCAAACCCATATCCTATAGAAAAAGCCAGTACTACTCCTCCAATCAGTATAGAGATGTTTTGTGATAAGAACTCTGTATTGATATTTGCCTGTGTAAGAGCAAGTATGAAAATATTTATAAATAAAAAATAAAATACAAAGGTCGATAGTAACTTCGCCGAAGGTATTCCTAGAGAGTTACAAGTTGTATATATGACCTTGCTGATGGCATCTGAAGCTAATAAGCCTATCACTAGAATTACCAGTGCCATGATTAGTTTAGGTATAAAATTGAAAATATCTAGAACGATCTGAGAAATGGCTGGCATACCGAGTATATCAGCTGCAAAGACCGCAAAAAATATTAGTAGGAAGTAGTAGACTATTTTACCAAGTATAGCACTGATTTTAAACTTAAGATTTGACTTATCTACGATTTCAATTTCTTGTAGTTTGTCACCTAGTTTATCGATTTGGATTTTCTCGAGAAACTTGGTGATGAACTTTGATAATAACTTAGCGATAATGAAGCCTACAATAAATACCACTATGGCACCTATTATTCCAGGGACGGAAGCTACTAATTGAGAAATCATGCCATTAAGCGCACTGGTCATATCCCCAAAAAAAAAGAAGTTGGTCATATAAAATTGTGTTGTTGTTAGTCTATGGTATTAGGATATTTTGGTCTATCGTTATCCGAAGATCTACTGGGATTGCTTTGATCTTCTGTAGGAGATGGCGCACCACCAGACATCTTAACGAACATACCAAAAATCTTAGGTAGATATAAATCAACTATCTCACCTAAGAAGTGAAATAAACCGACATTACTTTCTAAGTTATGTCTGATTTTTTGCTCTGACTGCTCACTGAACTTTGCAGATTCTTCATCTTGCAGCTCTTTAAAACTATTTTTTACATTTGTGGGCATCTAATTAATTTTAGTCATCTTTAAATATTGCCTTGTGTGCTTTTTGGCACTTTTGCTTAGCTCGCTTAATCTTCATTTTGATTGCACTCTCTGACTTAGCCATCACATCACCTATCTCTTTAATCGACATCGAATCTTGATACTTCATCAAGAGAATAGATCTATCCGTAACAGGTATCTTGTCAAGTACAACTTTCAATCGTCTAACATTCATCTCTAGAAGAAACTTCTCATTGACATCATCATCTGCTGTGTCATGTGTGTTAGCGATATCATCTACTAATACACTGAGATCTTTCTTCTTCCTTCTAATTACATCTATGCAGTAATTATAAGTAATGGAATAAATCCATGTAGAAAATTTAGACTTCCCACTAAACTTTGAAAGGTTCAGAATTATTTTCATGAAAATTTCCTGAGTTGCATCTTCTGCTCTCGCCTCATCTTTTAGTAACGACACGCACTTACCAAAAATCTTTGGTGAGTATCTTTTGTACAAAACATTGAAGTATTTAGGAGATTGAGAATCTAAATAGCCCTCAACAGCCTGTTCGTCTGTTATTGTACTCGCTATGTCCTTACTAAGTAAGGGAAATAAGAGGCAAATCACTTTTCAATTATTAATTCGGAAGCCATTCTCGGCTCATTAAATAAGACGGGGTAAAAATAAAAAGTTACATTAACATATTGGCTAATATGTTAAGAAAAAAATGAGGTAATGCTAAAAGCACTACCTCAACCCTAACCAAATGAAACCAATAAGTACATAAATGCACCTATTGAAGTTTATTCACTGATAATTTAAAATTAATAAATTTAACTGTTTGTTCACAGTTGTACTCAGAGTTAAGTTAGTCCTTATAATTACGTTATGCATAGATTTTTTCTTAAAACCCTCCTAATTACTTCATTACTAGCCACTAATATATATGGACAAAGCAGTGATGTAGATGCTTTGATGATAAAAAAAATTTATGACCATACCCTAAAAGAAGGACAATGCTACGCCTGGCTAGATCATTTGAGTAATAACATAGGTGGTAGATTGTCTGGATCCCATAATGCAGCATCTGCCGTGGAGTATACAAAAAACCTTATGCTGATGATGGAGCTGGATGCAGTAAGACTACAAAAATGTATGGTTCCGCATTGGGTTAGGGGTAATAAAGAGGTCGTAGAGATTGTTAATTCTCCATCAATAGGGTTAAAAAAGCTGAATGCCTTATCTCTAGGCAACTCTGTAAGCACAGGCCCTACTGGTATTACAGCAGAGGTTATAGAGGTTAAAACACTAGATGAAGTAAGAGAGTTAGGGATAGAAAAGATCGAGGGTAAAATAGTATTTTATAATCGTCCTATGGATCCTACCAAAATCAAGACCTTCCACGCTTATGGAGGAGCCGTAGACCAGCGAGGTAGTGGGCCCGCTGTTGCAGCTGAGTACGGAGCAGTGGCGGCGATAGTCAGATCTATGACTACGAGCCTTGATGATGTACCACATACGGGCTCTACAGTATATAAAAAAAATGGAAAAAAAATTCCGGGTATAGCCATAAGTACAAATGACGCAGAGCTCTTGTCCGATCTTCTGAAAAAAGAGACGGTGAAGCTTTATGTAGAGAATGATTCTGAAATGCTGTCTCCCAAAGAGTCTTATAATGTCATAGGAGAGATCAAGGGGAGCACCTACCCAGATGAAATAATACTGGTGGGAGGGCATCTAGATTCTTGGGATGTCGGAGGAGGAGCCCATGATGATGGTGCAGGATGTGTACATGCGCTCCAGGTCCTGCAAACATTAAGAGATTTAGACTACCGACCTAAAAGAACTATAAGGTGCGTCATGTTTATGAATGAGGAGAATGGTCTCGCTGGGGGAAAGAAATATGCAGAAGAGTCGAACGATAAAAAGGAATTTCATCTAGCTGCCATCGAATCTGACGCTGGAGGATTTACACCGAGGGGATTTGGGTTTTCTGCAGAAGAGAGCGTTTTTAAAAACTACTATAATAATTTTCTAAACTGGAGTCCACTCATGGAGCCCTATGGTATTCATTTTGAAGTCGGCGGTGGCGGTGCTGATATTAATCCACTCAAAAGCCAGAATGGTATGTTGATAGGACTCAGGCCTGACTCTCAGAGATACTTTAACTATCATCATACTGCTATAGACCTAATAGATGCAGTCAACCAAAGGGAGCTTGAACTCGGAGCAGCAGCCATGACCAGTCTGGTATACTTAATTGATAACTATGGAATTAAATAGATGAAAGAGAAACGTATAGATGCTTATACTTTTGAGGAATTTATATCTGCGGTGAGGATTAAAGAACGTATTGCCGAAATTGCTTCAGCACTGAGAGAAGAGTATAAAGATCGTAAGCCTGTTTTTTTGGTTATTCTTAATGGAGCATTCATATTTGCTTCTGATCTAATGAGAGCTTATGGTGAGGACTGCGAAGTAAGTTTCGTTAAACTATCCTCCTATAATGGCCTCAGATCTACAAATAAAATAAAGGTGGATATGGGCATACAAATAGATATAACCAATAAAGACATCCTCATTGTAGAAGATATAATAGATACGGGTGCTACGCTTAATAAATTTCTTGTAGATGTGAAAAGTAGAAACCCTAACTCTATAAAGCTCGTAAGCTTAGTGGTAAAACCAGATGCTATGAAGTATGATATTCCTATAGATTACTTTGGTTTTAATATACCAAATGATTTTGTTGTAGGATATGGGCTAGACTATAATGAGTTAGGAAGAGAACTAGATTCCTTATATCGTTTAAAGAACTAATCAGCGATAAAAATAAATTTCGCAGCATATTTACTCCTGTTACAAAAAACCCTAAATTTGCAGCCGAAATTGACCTATGGTGTAATCGGTAACACTACGGTTTTTGGTATCGTCATTCTAGGTTCGAGTCCTAGTAGGTCAACTTAATGAAACCCTAAATAATTGATTATCAGTTATTTGGGGTTTTTTAGTTTTCGGAGTATTGTCAAAATGCCAGCATTTCCTTGTATTCTATTGGTTAATAGTGGGCTAGAACCAGATATAATTTATTAACAGTTCATATTCCAAATTAACAATAGTGTGTGGTATATTTCAAATATAGAACACCCACAGTACTATTTATTGCTTATACAATTCAAAATGAAAACAATATTTTATTCAATTCTAATCACTGTACTAATACCATCAATAACTCTAAGTCAAAAAATAATTGATAGAGGGTTTAATTGTTTGTCTCAAAACAATGCTTCTGTGTTATCCGTATCTGAAACAGAGGATGGTATTCAAGGTTTCATTCTTTTTTCAGAAAGTGCAAAATTGAAGAAAAAGAAAAGTCTAATATCAATGGTACCTAAAGAAGTTGAAATCACTGCAGACATTTTGCATGTATATAAATTTATAGGCGATAAAAATAAACTGGTTGCTAAACATTTGTTAAATCACCAGAGCTTTCCAATAGGAGAAGAGTTTACAGTAAGTTATAGAGAGACAGGAATTAAGAAAACACAAAAATTCACACAAGATGATATAGTTACTTACGATCTTCTTATTAAAACCTATCCAGAACTGTCAACTATTAAGTATGTAACTGATCATGTTGGTGTTTTTCCTCAGGTTAGATACAATAGTTTTATCATTTGATTTGTAAGAATATTTTTTAAGGTGCTTTGATGGCATAGATTAAGATGGCCTATGATCGACAAAAAATTCCTCAGAAAACTAAAAGGCAAAGAAGTTCTTGATGGGTCGGTTATATTGAAGAGAATTTATGGTAGCGAGTTACCAAAACCGGTAAGATTATTTAGATTTCATTTTAATAATTGTACTAGACCACTTAAAAAACAGGAAAGGGAAAAGCTGCAAGAATTCACCCCTTTTCTCAGAGAGCACTTATTTAATACAGAAGATTGGTTATCAATCTTTGTTCCGATAGCAGGACAACTGATTTTATTATTAGGAATTATTAAATCTTACAACACCCGGCTTATTAAGCTTTATGCTTTTTGTACCGAGGAAGTAGAGATAGGATACAAGGACAATAAAGGCTTTCGGAGGGAAAATAAAAAAGTACTCTACGACGGGCTATCCGCACCTACGATAGAAGAAATCAAGCTCATCAACAATAATCAGTTGTATAGGGTGATTTATCTAATTTTTATCTCGATAGTCCATTTTCTTACTTTTGGTTTTTTGAATATTCTTCAGTTGATTACTTCCCTGAATTGATTTGAGGAACCTTCTAATAATTCCTAAGCTACAATTCTAGAAATCTCTTGCCTATAAGAAGATGGACTCTTAGCAGTGACCTTCTTAAATGCTCGGTTAAAGTTTGATAAATTTTGAAAACCGCAAGCGAAAGCAATTTTAGAAATACTAGTAGACTCCTCACTTATCAATTTACAAGCATGAGCAATACGGTACTCATTTAGAAACTGGATAAATGTCTTGGCAGTAGATTTTTTAAAAAACCTACAGAAAGCTGGAGTCGACATGTTTATTTTTTCTGCTACCTCGTCTACAGTAATTTTAGACTCAAAGTTGACTCGGACAAAATCATAGATTACATCTATCCTGTGATTATCATCCCCTTTGACTTGTAGAGAGGTGCCGGTAGCGTTAAGCAACTCATACTCACCCGATAATGACATCATGTGAAAGATTTTAATAATCTCCATTAGCTTTTCAAAAGAGGTCATATAAAACATGCTCTTAAGCCTTTCGCCAACTAAGGCTTTAGTATTGCCATGAAAGCTTATCCCTAGTTTAGATTTTTGGAACAAGTCACTTATTGAAGAAGTTTCCACCATATTTAGAAATCCATTTCCAAAGCATGACTCATTAATCTGTAGTACGATCTCACTATTAGCTCCACTTAGTCTGGATGAAAAACCGTAGTGTGGTAAGTTAGAGCCAATCATGATTAAGTCCCCTTCATTAAAATAGGAGATGTGATTGCCTATGTGCCTTTTACCCCTACCTGTATCTATGTAAATGAGTTCTACTTCAGGATGATAATGCCAAAAAGGTTTTTGGCTCCCTGTTGAGTCAGAAAAATTTCTCAATACAAAAGAACTCCCAAATTCTGGCTCTACTTTTTTTAATATAGGTTTTAGAAACTGGCTCATTGTTACGGTAAGTTAGTTTATCCAACCTAATAAAGTTAGGCAAAAATCAAAAATGAGCCATTATGGACAAATAATATTCTGTTAAAAATTTAATATGGTGCTATATTAACACAAATAGCGCAAATATTGCCCCTTTGGGATAAAATTATACTAGCATCTACTAATCCCAATGTAGTATGGAGCTGCGGCACCGCCATATCTTTGATTTATCAAATGTTTCACTAACTAAAATCAAAAATTATGAAAACACTGGGAATTTTATTTTTAACAATATTTACAGCGATAACTTCATTTGCTACTCCTGTAGAACCTACTACTGCTACTTTAGAGGGTCAAACGATAACTGTATATTTTGATTCTGAAAAATCTGAGACTGTTACAGTTTCTATTCAAGATAACGCAGGATACGTTTTAATTACAGATAAAGTAGCGACAAAAAATCGTAAATCAAGAGGTTATAATCTCGAGCAACTTCCTTACGGTATTTACACTGTCGAGATAGAGTCTGATCAAAAGATAATCTATAAAACTATCAAAACTGATAAGAATAATTCTATTGTTTTAGATGAAGAGGTAACTTTTAAACCGACTACAATTTTTCAAGATAACAAGTGGAGAGTAAATCTACTAGCTCTTGGGAAAACTGTGGACATTAAAATTTTGGATGCAAATTTAGAGTCAGTTTTCGAACAAAAAATCAAAGATCATAAAGTGATTGCAAAGTCATATAATCTAAACAACTTAGATTATGGAGTGTATACGCTATCTGTTAGAATAGGAGAAAATAGCTACAACAAAGTAATTGCAAAGATGTAGATAGTTTTTTTTGTGTTAAATAGTCAAAAGGCATTTGGAAACTTTCCAAGTGCCTTTTTTCTTATAATGATTCAAGCTAATTGTATTCTAAGCGTGAACAAGATTACTGTCAAATAAAAGGACTGAAATCTTGTGATAGAAGTTTACATTTGAGGTCTGATGATTAGACTATTCACACTTTTATTATTCCTTTGTACTATTACTCACGAGCTTAGTAGCCAGACCGACACCCTGCTTACAGATTCTGTAAATGAGTTGCTTATTTCTGCCACACGAATACCATCAAGACTTAATAGCAGTCCTGCATCCATATCTGTCATTAAAGGTGATGAGACATTTAAGATAAAGCAACAACTCTCACTCCAGGAGTACACGAGGTCCGTGCCTGGTCTTTTTACATTAAATGCAAATAATCTTGCGCAGGATCTTAGGATTTCTATTCGAGGGTTTGGGTCTCGAGCGGCTTTTGGGATTAGAGGGATTAAGCTTATAGTGGATGGCGTACCAGAGACCACTCCTGACGGACAAGGACAATTAGATAATCTAGACTTAGGTATAGTCAATTCTATAGAAGTACTGAGGGGCCCATCTTCTTCTCTATATGGTAATGCTTCCGGAGGTGTAATTAATATCAGTACTATAGATCAAATTGATGAAAGCTACTCTCAAGCTGGGATAGATTTTGGTTCCTACGGAATGCAGCAATATCAACTATCAAAAGGAATATCGGCTCAAAATACTACAGCCCTGGTACATGGATCTTACACTAGGTCAAATGGATACAGAGTTCAGAGTGGCTTCCAGAATTTTAATTTTAATGCAAAATTAGCTCATCAGTTAAATGAAACATCGAATATAAAGTTTGGATTTAGCTTCTCAGATAGCCCGCAAGCAGATGACCCAGGCGGTATAAATTTAGAAAGTGTAGTGGCTGATCGAAGGCAAGCAAGAGATAGGAATCTCACCTTTAAAACAGGAGAAGAGATAAGACAAATAAAGAGTTCTTTGCAGTATGCAAAATCGTTTGGCGAGTCAATGGACGTCTCTAGCTATGCTTTTTTTGCGACAAGAGATTTTTTTGGAAAACTGCCTTTTGGTTTTGGAGGGATGGTAGACCTGTCTAGAGGGTATGGTGGTCACGGAACATCTCTCACTTTCCAAAAGATATCTGCTAGAATGGTTAATAAGCTACAATTTGGTTATGATATAGCTCTTCAGAGAGACAGTCGTCAGCGTTTTTTTAATAATGAAGGTGTCCAGGGGGATTTGACTTTTGACCAGCAGGAATCTTTTACCATTATAGGGCTGTATGCGGTTGATCATTACCAGTTTGATCGTTTCTTTATAAACGCAGGTCTTAGATTTGATTTAAATCGACTTTCTGCTAAAGACAAAATTTTAACCAATGGAGATAATTCTGGTTCGATAAATCTTTCCTCGATAAATCCGAGCCTAGGATTAAGTTATCAATTAGGAAACTCAAATTATATTTTTACAAATATTTCTACAAGTTTTGAAACGCCTACACTAAGCGAACTATCTAATAACCCTAATGGTATGGAAGGTCTTAATCCTGACCTTAAGGCACAGCAATCTAGGAATCTAGAAATAGGTATTAAAGGTTCATATCACGAAGGGAAAGACAAAGGAATAAATTATGAGTTAGCAGTCTTTCACATCTCTACTAGAAACGACCTTGTACCTTATGAGTTAGAAGCATTTCCTGATAGAGATTTCTTTAGAAATGCTGGACAATCTATAAGGTTTGGTGTAGAGAGTAGTATCGACTATCGATTTGCACATGGGTGGTCTGGTAACTTAAGTTATACTTACTCTGACTTTAAATATGAGTCTTATAGTTTGCCCAGTGGAGACTTTAGTGGTAATCAGTTACCTGGACTGCCAAAGTCATACGCTGTGATAGGTCTATCTAAGTCTGGCACTAAAGGGTTATTGTTAAGCATGCAATATATTATTACTGGAGAGCTATATGCAAATGATAAAAACGATGCCTTAGTATCACAGAACTCTATAGTAAACCTGAACTTAGGCTATCAGATCTTAAGAGAAAACATTAAGCTAATACCGCACTTCGGAATTAATAATTTAACAAACACGGATTACAATGATAATATCCGAATTAACGCATTTGGTAGTAGGTACTATGAACCTGCACCAGGAAGAAATTTCTTTGGAGGGTTAAAAATTAACTTTTAATCCCAAATTCGAGAGCATATTTGTCAGATAGCTTGTGTTTTTAGCAATTATTGATCATTTAGATTCCACTATCTTTATGGTATAAGAATTTAGCATGAGCCTGTATCAGGAGTTTTCAGACGCCCGCAAAAAAGGAGAAAAAAAATTTGTTGTTCTCATAGACCCAGACAAAGTCCGCTTGGGTAAGTTAGACAGGGTGCTACAGCTCGCAGTTGACGCACATGTAGATTATTTTTTTATCGGTGGCAGCTTGATTGTGAATAATGTGCTAGACGAGGTCCTAGTCAATATAAAGAAGGAGTGTAAGATTCCTATGATACTTTTTCCAGGCAGTAACATACAGCTGAGTTATAAGGCGGATGCACTTTTATTTTTATCTCTTATATCAGGTCGTAATCCTGACTTGCTCATAGGTCATCATGTTATTTCTGCACCATACTTAAGAATGAGCCAACTAGAAATCATGCCGACAGGCTATATGCTCATCGATGGTGGTGTGCAAACTGCAGTATCTTACATTAGTAACACCATGCCTATCCCTGCAGATAAAGAGGATATCGCATTTTGTACTGCAATGGCGGGAGAGATGTTGGGGCTTAAGATGATCTATATGGATGCAGGTAGCGGAGCTAAAAACCCTATCAGTAAAGAGATGATCTCGAAAGTAAATCAAGTAATAAATATTCCTTTGATTATAGGAGGAGGGATCAGGACGCCAGAGAAAGCAAGAGAAAATGTAGAAGCAGGAGCCGATGTGATCGTTGTAGGGAATGCTATAGAAAAAGATCCAGAACTTATCATGGATATGTCTGCTGCAATCCACTCAGTCAAAACAAGCGTCAGCTAACTCCCTTTGAAAGGAAGAGTCATAAAATCTACGGGCAGCTGGTACGCTGTCAAATCTATCGAAGACGATGTGATACACCAGTGTAGAATAGTAGGAAAATTTAGAATAAAGGGACTTAAGGTTACTAACCCAGTAGCGGTAGGAGATTTAGTAGAGGTAAATACTGATGGCAGTATCGTAGAGATCTATGATCGAGATAATTATGTGGTTAGACAATCACCTCGTAAGAGACATCAGCTGCATCTTATAGCCAGTAATGTAGATCAGGCGGTAGTAGTAGTTACGATCATCGAGCCAAATCTAAAGCAAGGATTTATTGATCGTTTTTTATTAATGACTGAGCCGTATGATATCCCAGTGCATATCGTATTTAACAAAGCAGATCTTTACCAAGAAAAAGAGCTGGCTGTCTATAATTTCCTCAAGGATATATATACAGGTATTGGCTATATGGTTTCGCTAGTCTCTGCAGAGCAAGATATAGGCATTAAAGAACTAAGAGAAAGTCTAAGAGATAAAATTAGCCTCGTAAGTGGTCAGTCTGGAGTAGGTAAATCTACGCTAGTTAATGTGATACAATCAGGCTTGGGTCTTAAGACAACAGAATTGTCTGATTACTCAGGAAAAGGTCAACATACGACGACCTTTGCTGAAATGTTTGACCTTACAATCGGAGGTAGTATCATAGATACCCCAGGTATAAAGGCGTTATCCTTTAATCACTTTGAGGTGATGGATGTTGCACATAACTTTAAAGAGTTTTTTACGCTTTCAGATAACTGCAAATTTGGAGATTGTACACATAGGGATGAACCTAAGTGTGCCATAAAGAATGGAATCGATGACGGGCTGATAAGCGAACTGAGGTATTTAAACTATCTACAACTTGTAGAAGAAGTAGAAGATCAAAATTACTGGGAGCGAAATGTGGAATACTGATTGCAATAGAAAATTGTAGTATTGCAACTTTTAGTTAATCAATGTATTTATAAAAGTATTACCAGGTTAAATTATCGTGATAAAAAAGATATCAGAAGCAAGTGTTCCGACAGAGTGGGGTCGGTTTAATATGGCTGCCTACGCAGAAGATGAGTCGCAGGTCATGCCTCATATCGCTATGATAGCAAAAGGGATAGATGTGGAGAAAACTATTATTGTAAGAATACATAGTGAGTGTATTACGGGTGATTTATTTCATTCTCAGAGATGTGATTGTGGTAAGCAACTAGAAAGTGCAATGAACATTATAAGTGAGGATAGAGGGGTTTTAATATACCTAAGACAAGAAGGAAGAGGGATAGGCATCATTAACAAACTCAAAGCATACAACCTACAGGATAAGGGTTTTGATACAATAGAAGCTAACAAGGAACTAGGTCTTGAGGTAGATAGCAGAAATTATTCCCTTGCTGTTACCATATTAAAAGACCTAGGAATAAAAAAAATAAATCTACTGACCAATAACCCAGATAAGATAAAAGCAATCGAGGATAGCGATATAGAACTTGTTAACCGTTTACCTCTAGAGATAAAGCCCATAGAGGCTAACTACAAATATCTCAAAACCAAGAAAGAAGAGTTAGGTCATATCTTGGACGCAAACTATACTAAATAAACTTAACAGACATCAATAGACTTTAGCTAGGTCTAAACTATAATAACAGTGTATAGCGTTATACAGATTATAATCTAGATATGCAGTATTGTAAATATTTCTTGTTCTTGTCTCTAGTATTCTTGTGGTCTTGCTCTAAGGATGCAGACCTTATACCAATTGAAAATTTAGAGTCAAAAACATTATTAGATGTTTCTTACGGTAATGACGCAGATCAAGTGTTTGACATATATCTTCCTGCAGATAGAACTTTTGATACTAAAGTAATGCTACTGGTGCATGGCGGTGGCTGGAAGGAAGGGGATAAAGAAGATCTGGTAGGGTTTAAAGATTATGTTATCGAGCAATTCCCAGATCTAGCACTGGTCAATTTAAATTATCGTCTTGCAGATGATAATAATCCACCTTTACCGATGCAGATCAATGATATTACTACAATAATCGACCACCTTAAAGACAATCAACAAGAATATCAGCTTGGTTCAGAGTTAGGATTTTTAGGGGCCAGTGCTGGTGCGCACTTGTCGCTATTATGGAGTTATGCTCATGATAAAGACAAGCAAGTAAAAATGGTATGCAGTATTGTAGGCCCGACTAACTTAGCAGACGATGCTTATGTAAACTCAAGTAATCAGGTGTTAACAGACCTCTTTGCTCCCTTTGGAGAAACTATAGAAGAGCTCAAAGACGCAAGTCCATTATTTAAAGTCAAATCTTCATCACCTCCCACTATCTTGTTTTATGGTGCTAAAGATCCTCTTGTGCCAAATTCTCAGGGAACCGATCTAAATAATAGGTTAGCGGAATTAAATGTGGATCATGAGTTTACACTTTATCCTAATGCTGGTCATGGCTGGACGGGAGAGGATCTGTTTGATACGGCTATAAAATTGAAAGCATTCGTAGAAAAACACTTATTGAATTAAATCAAAGTAAAGGTAAAACGTACCTGCTAACACCAATATTAAAGCATGTCATACTCAAGTCGTCATAGATATAAATCTAGAAGAGAAAAGAATCAGCAAAACTGGATTAGATTTAAATATGTTATCTTTTTTGGTTTGATTGCGGTGGTCTTACTTTTTTGGTTTAACAGGGTAAGTATCCTCAACTACTTAAAGACCTACTTTTACTAGGAATCGAAAATTTACTATTTGATCATTCCTCAGTTGCCACTTATGACTTCTCTGACCAAGCTTTTATTGGTCCAATAAGTTACAACCAGATAAAGGATACCCAAGGCAGCATTGGTTCCTAGTCGTACAAATTGATTATCCACTAGAGATCGTAAATATATACTGACCAGAACAACAGTCACAGCAATGGTAATAATTAAAGTAATTTTCTTAATAGGGTAATTTATAGGGAAGTGTTTTTGACCCGTTAAATAAGCTGCAGCGCAGTAAAATATAAAACAAGCTAAAACAGACCAAGCTGCTCCAGAGTATCCTATCCTAGGTATTAGAAAGACATTCAAACCAATAACTAATAGTAGTCCACTAAACGCAATAGCAGCCCCATAGATAGTCTTGTCCTTTAGCTTAAACCATATGCTAAAGTTGTAATACAACCCGAGGAATAAATAAGCTAATAATAGAATAGGTACAACTTTGATGGCGCCTCTAAAATCTTTGCCAATAAGATATTGGAGGACGTCAAGAAATAAACTCATAAGTACAAATGCAATACTTGCTGCGACGGTATAGGCTAACGCTACTTTAGCATACATCTCCTTAGGTTCTTTATCTTTAAATGATTTAAAGAAAAAGGGCTCTGCAGCATAATTGAAGGCTGTTGCAAATAAACTCATGAGGACAGCAATTTTTATTGAGCCATTATATATTCCTGATTGCATTAAATTTTCTTCTGCAGTCCCACTACCCAACTGAGAAATAAATTCTCTATCAAAAGTAATATTGATCGCACCTGCTACACCGATTATAATTAAAGGCCACGAATAAGAGATCATTTTTTTAAAAAGTGAAAAATCAAAAACATATTTGAAATCAAAAAACTCTTTTACTAACATCAGTAGTACACATCCGCTTGCAATTACATTCGCGATAAATACATAGTCTAACTTTCTATTTTCGTTGTAAATACTTGCAAGACTCGAGTCAGGGTTACTATTGATTATTCTAGGACATAACTCTAAGAAGAAAAAGATTATCGCTATGGTGATGATTACATTAAGGACCCTAATTAATGCAAATTTTAGGGGTTTGTTCTCTAAGCGCAGCTTTGCAAACGGCACCATAGCTAAAGAATCAAAGGCCAATATAAGCGCAAACCACTTTATATACCTAGCGCTGTCTGAGTCAAAATTAAGAACCGAAGCGATGGTCTCTGCATTAAAAATAATAAGAGGCACCAAGACTATACAACTGCTAAAAATTGCAAGAACTCCCGTAGTAAATGCTGCACTCTTACGATTACTAATAGTGGCAAACCTAAAAAAAGCAGTATCCATCTTAAAGGTGAAAAAGTAAAGGAGTACGGCTAGATAAGCATAGAGTATTCCATAAACGCCATAACTAAGCTCGTCAAAAACCCGAGTTAAATAAATAGACATAACCACAAAAGATATGACTCTAGGGAGTACACTTCCTAAGCCATAGATGACCGTCTCTCCAGCAAGCTTCTTTATTAGAGACATATATGGTTTTCGATATACATTTAGAGGTAAAATACTGCTATTTACCTCTACAGAACTGATTCTTCAAATCTTATATTATACCTTTAGGGTGTAACGAAAAAACAAATGGTCAACATAGAATTATTAAGCAAATTATGTGAGGTTCCTGGGGCCCCGGGATATGAGCAGAGAATAAGAGAATTTATTATTGAGCAAGTAACCCCTCATGTAGATGAGGTAGAGTTAGACGCTATGGGAAATGTGATTGCGATCAAGAGAGGAAAATCAGATCAGAGAGTAATGCTAGCGGCACACATGGATGAGATTAGCTTTATAGTCACTCATGTAGATGATGAAGGATTCATAAGATTTGTACCATTAGGGGGCTTTGATCCTAAGACGCTTACAGCTCAGCGAGTGATCATCCACGGCAAGGAAGATGTTATAGGTGTGATGGGTTGTAAACCAATCCACGTGATGAAGCCTGAAGAGAGGAAAAAAATGCCAGAGATCACAGACTTTTTTATAGACACGGGTCTTCCTGCAGCTAAAGTTAAGCAGCTAATAGAAAAAGGTAGCCCAATCACAAGAGAGAGAGAACTGATCGAGATGGGTGATTGTGTTAATGCTAAATCGCTAGACAATAGAGCTTGCGTTTACATTCAGTTAGAAACGATGAAAAGGCTTGCGAAGAAGAAAGTGCCATATGATATCTATGCTGTATTCACCGTGCAGGAAGAGATCGGCCTTAGAGGCGCAACTGCTGCTGCGTCCGGAGTTGATCCAGATTTTAGTATTAATCTAGATGTGACAATGGCTTATGATTTGCCTAATGCATTGCCACAAGAGCGTGTCACTGAGCTGGGAGCAGGTACAGCTATCAAAGTCTTAGATGGCGGCACAGTATGCGATTATAGGATGGTAGCATTTATGAAAGAGCAGGCAAAGAAGAATAAGATCAAATATCAATTAGAATTGTTACCAGCTGGAGGCACAGACACAGCAGCCTTACAGAGACATGCTAATGGAGGATCAATTGCAGGAGGGATATCAGTACCGCTCCGATATTTGCATCAGGTGATAGAGATGGCTCACAAAAAAGATATTGTAGCCTCAATAGATCTCTTAGAAAAGTGCTTACTGAATATAGGAAAGTACGATTGGAGTTTTAAATAGTAAATTCAAAAATATATGTGGGAAGAAAAAGATAACAAATTACAAGCCTCTTTTAAGTTTAAAGATTTTGCCTCGGCGTTTGCTTTTATGACTGAGGTGGCTTTCCATGCAGAAAAGCAAAACCATCACCCTAACTGGAGTAATGTCTGGAATACTGTAGACATTCATCTTACAACCCACGATGCAGGTAACACAGTGACGGAGAAAGATAGAAAGCTAGCAGAGACCATTATGAGTATATTCAATAGATGATAATCCAATAATATCAGGAGAAGTTTTTAAATCAGAATTAAAGAGATCCAATCTAAATACAACAAGTAGGTTTGTCAAACCAATTTTTCAAAAGATGATATAAAATCTGAATATCTAACTCGTTGATTTAATGTAGTTAAGTATTCATTAAAAATATTAGTAGATCAAATTCTCAAGTTGGTCTAAGAAGACGTGTAGAGTAATTCTCTTGTTAATATCTTGTTAAACGAAATTAAGCTAGAAACATAGCGCTACTTAAGTCGTTTTGACCTAACACTGATTAAATTAATAGACCGAGATGAAGAATTTACTTACGTTAGTTTTTGCTGGAATAATTGGAGGCTTTGTAGCATTTGGTATTGCAGATTATAGTGCAAATGCTAATGATGAAGTGCTCGAGCAGGTTAACCAAGAAGGTCGCAGTGTACTAACCTCATCAAGAGATTATTCTCTTGCTCCACCAAATTTTGTAGATGCATCATCTAAAGCAAAACCTGCGGTAGTCCACATAAAGTCTGCCGAATCAAAAGGTGCTGCCCAACAACGTTATAACAAACAGAAGCAGCAAAGAAGATCAGATCCATGGGGAGATCTATTTAATTTTGGAGGGAGAGATTTCTTTGGAGGAGGTTTTCATAGACAACAAGGATCTGGCTCAGGAGTCATCTTATCTAAAGACGGATATGTAGTGACCAATAATCATGTAGTAGGATTCGCAGATGACATTATAGTTACACTTGATGACGGTAGAGAGATGATGGCTAAGAAAGTAGGGACTGATCCTAAAACCGACCTTGCGGTACTTAAGATAGAAGGTAGCAATCTTCCTTACTTAAATTATGGTAACTCAGATAAGGTACAAGTAGGGGAGTGGGTGCTTGCAGTTGGTAATCCATTTGACTATTTAAGATCTACAGTTACGGCAGGTATTGTCGGAGCATTAGGTAGAGATATAGATATTATAAAAGGTAAGGACGCTCATGAAGAATTCATACAAACCGATGCAGCGATTAATCCGGGTAACTCTGGTGGAGCGCTGGTCAACACTAGTGGGCAGCTGATCGGCATCAATACAGCAATCGCAACTCCTACTGGCGTTTATGCAGGTTATTCATTTGCAATACCTTCTAATCTTGTACAGAAGATTGTAGAAGAAATTATAGCTAACCCTGATCCAGAAAAACCTACGATTGCAACTAGTCCAATGGGTAGAGCCCAGCTAGGTATACAGGTGTTAAATGTAAAAGACCTATTAGAGTCTGAAGAGGATGTAAACTTAACAACGAGTGATGGTATTTATGTAGAAGAAGTGGCTAATAGAAGTTCAGCACAATTTGCGGGTATTTTACCAGGAGATGTAATTGTTAGATTTGATAAATCAGTAGTTAAAGATTTCACAGACCTAAAAAATGCCATTTCAACCGTGAACATAGGTGATACTAAAAACGTTGAAGTAATAAGAAATGGTAAGAGAAAGACAATTCCTGTAAGATTCAGAGAAGGTCTTTAACAAAAGAGATAAATAAAGAGTTATAAGATAAAGTTGGTTTTTCGTTTTGTTTTGATGCGCCCACTCTTCCCAAGAGTGGGCGTTTTCATTTTGTGAGAGATTTCAACATTATAATCAAATACAGTTGTAGAAGGAAATAGACAACCCTAGTCCCTTCTCAGGTTCACCAACTTATTGATTTTCTATCTTTCTATCAAAAGGATTGGCTCTTTACAAGGCCGCTGCTAAAACAGAATAAGTCTTATGTTGTACTTATTAAAATTATAAACTACAACCAGTTACAGGTGGGCTTCAGCCATCATTCAGAAGCTTCATCGATAAGTCTTAAAGTGTTGATTTGAGTTCGTTTTAATTTCCATAGTCCTAACGCAAAGGGTATTTGACCAAAGAATGCATATCTTATTATGTGATTAAAGCATTCTTCAAAAATATTAGCTATTTAGTTTACCCGAACTTATGCCTTTCTTGCCTTAAAGAAGCGGCATTAGATGATCAGATCTTTTGTGTAAAATGTATTTACGATTTACCAGAAAGTGAGATGCATCACAGTTTAGAAAATCAATTTACAGATCGACTAATAGGGATAGAAGGGATCGAAACAGGAGCAGCACATTACTTATTTTATGAAGGTGGACCAATAGGAGAAATTATCCATAAAATTAAGTACAAGGGTCGCAAAGATATTGCACTCAGATTAGGTAAAGCATATGGTGAGAGGCTTAAAAAAAGTGAACATTATCAGGGCATTGATTTTTTGATTCCGGTTCCGCTTCATCGTAATAGGTTCAAAAAAAGAGGATTTAATCAAAGCGAAGAAATCTGTAAAGGTTTATCTGAGAGTCTAGACGTTCCGGTTTTAGTTGATAATCTGCAAAGAATCTTAGACACAAAAACTCAAACAAAACTCAGCAAGACTCAGAGACAGAAAAACTTAAAGGGTGCATTCAAAATCAAAAACTCAAAAGAATTAGAAGCAAAAAGTGTCTTGCTTGTTGACGATGTGTTGACAACAGGTGCGACTATTGAGGAATGTTCCAGAGTTTTAAAAAATATCAAGGGCTTAAAAATAAGTGTGATTACTTTAGCAATAAGAGCGTATCAATAATGGAAGTAGCAAATAAAATTCGTGATCTAGTAATTCAAGACATAAAAAGAAGACTCATAGAGGAGTCACTACCAAGAATCAGTAAGTGTATAGATGAACTGACGATAGAAGAGATATGGCATAAGCAAAATGCCAATACAAATAGCGTGGGCAATCTTATTCTTCATTTATGTGGCAATGTGAGGCAGTATGTTTTGAGCGGTATAGATCGGCAAGAAGATGTAAGAAATCGAGATCTTGAGTTTTCTGAATCTGGGCCAATTGACAAAGAGATTTTAATAGGAAGAGTAACTGGCTTGATGAAAGAGGTCAATGATGCATTAGATCGTATTACAGCAACTGATATGACTAGAGAAGTAAGTGTACAAGGCTTTAAAGAAAATGTTACATCGATACTAATACATGTGACAGAACATTTTTCTTATCACGTGGGACAAATTACTTACTACACTAAATACATTAAAAACTTAGATACTCAATACTACGCAGGCTTAGATCTGAATGCGAAAGGCTGAGGAGGAGGAAATGATATTAGGCATCTAAAATTATTATGAATAACAAGTTAGATTATGATGATAAGTGGTTGGAGTTTGGATTCGTATTTCAAAAATGATTAAAAACTAGCTTGTCCTATATAGTACTAGCACTTAATAAGCAGAAATAAAACCTCAAAACTAATAATTCAGTGATTGGTCAAGTCCATTAAAGGATGAAACAATAAAAATGAAAGGAATAATTAAATCGACATTCAACTTTCTAAAACATTATAACCAAATATTTTCCATTAGTCTACCTCAAAAACTAGGTATCCTATTTCTCATTGCCCTAATTGCTAATCACTTAAACGGAGAAGATAGTTTTCCGCTCAATGATACTTATGAGTTCCCTATAGCATCCATATTAGAAACCATTCTCCTTGGGATGATACAGATTTTAGTTTCAGATTTGAATTTCGTAAAATATAAAAATCAATACTTCATAAATGGCGTAACTAAAAAATCAGTCTTCTATTTTGGCACCACTACTTTGTTTTATTATTTCCTAATCTACCTACCTAGTTATTTCCTGATCACTTGGTTAATAGAAGTTAACGTTAAGTCTTACGATTTTATAGCAGGCCTTTTCATTTCTCTTTTACTAAGTATTATTGCTATCATAGGGTTTTATGCTATGGATATTTACAAACTCTTCAAATCCCCCAGTCTTTCAGATAAACTAACGGTCAAAAATGGGACTAAAACTACATTGATCAATCCGTCCGACATCGCCTATTTCTACAGCAGACATAGAATCGTCTATCTTGTCAAGACCTCCAATGATAGTATGGCGACCAATTTTACCTTAAATCAATTGGAAACTCAACTGGATACCACCAGTTACTTTAGAGTCAATCGCCAAGTTCTAGCACACTCCAAAGCCATTCATCAAGTAGAAAATATTGAGAATGGGAAACTTGCTATTAGGTTGATTCCCACGGATAGTCAGAAAAATTTAACTCCCGTCATCATTAGCCGATATAAAAAACAAGCATTTTTAGATTGGTTTCATCAAAAATTGTAATCCAACCTCGACTATTCAGTCCTTTTTTAGCGACCATTCAGTTAAATGTTAGTGTTTATGGTGGTTTTTAGGATATTTCTCGTCTAGTTTTGAAATATGGATTTGTGAAGATTGGTGGTGCTTAGGTCATGTATTTGACTAGCCTGAAGGTTGCTAAACAAGACAGGCTGAAGTATGTACTACCATATTCACAGTTTGAATTACCTATTATAATTAAAATTGATGAGTCAACACACGCCTAAAATCCTTCTCTTCCTTATCCTATTCTGCCTGCCAAATTTTGTATTTGGTCAACAGCAAACTCCGCAAAAAGAATGGAGTATCAGAGCTGGAATACATAAGGTGGTCTTCAAAGATTTAAATTATGCACCATTCCAGTACCAGGGCAACGGGACAACCATAGCTGTTGGAAACCAGCGAAATACGAAACGGAGAGATATATTACAATTTCAGGCGGCTTTTGCTAGTGCCACTATCAAATCTGAATTTTCTCGGTTTACCGAAACACCCAATGTTAATATTCAGCTACAACTAGGTTATCTATTTCGGTTAAGCAATCAGGGGAGTAAATTACAATATCACCTTGGTGGAAGTCTCCGAAGTAATATCAACTATAACAATTATGATGAGTTTGAAGCAGTAACTTATTTTAACCTGCATACAGTCAATATTGCTGCTAGTATTAATTATCAATTATCTGCTAAAAGTATGCTCAGGGGGCAATTGACTTTGCCATTATTTGGAATTTCGGTCAGGCCGCCTTTGACTGGTTGGGATCATACCATCAATACAACAGCTCCTCTTACCTTATTATACAAAGGTGATTTAGCCATCATTGGGAATTTTATTGCCTTGGCTAGTCAGTTGACATATAGTTATCAGCTTTCACAAAAAATGAACATCCAAGTACACGCTTTATCCCATTATCAACATACTAAAAAAACAAATGCCTTTTCGAGTGCTGCCGTTCAGTTGGCCATTGGCTTAAACTTTAAATTTTGATATGAGAAAATTAACATTCACCCTATTATTGTGCCTCACTTTAGTCGCTTGCGACAAAGCCCTTTTGGAAGAGACTTTGGACAACACCCCTCAACAAAACTTCCAACTTTTTTGGGACGACTTTGACCAACACTATGGCCTTTTCCAAGTCAGAAATCATAATTGGGATAGCATTTACACAGCTTATCAACCTCTAATAAATGATAGCACCACCGACGACCAACTTTGGAGTTATTTTACCGAGATGATTGCCTATTTGGATGATTCCCATACAGTCTTATACCATCCTAGTAAGGATATTGAATTTGAATCAGGTAGTTTAGAAAATGAACAGGCGGAACAAGTATTCTCTTTAAATCTGGTGACCCAAAAATATTTAGAGGATGTTCAAACTCTCAATTTAGTCGAAGAAGAAAATCACCTTTACGGTAAGGTAAAAAATAGAAATATTGGCTATATCCATTTCAGTGATTTCGAAATGACCGAATCAAGCTTTTTTGATATAGTATTGGAAGATCTACAAGCAGTCGATGCCCTCATTTTTGACCTTAGAAATAATACCGGTGGGGTAGATGAAATAGCGGCAGAAATAGCAGGCAGATTTGTTAACGAAGAACAGTTTGTCTATACGGTACAAACCAAGAATGGCATCAATCCAAATGATTTTACCCCAAAGACGAAATATTTTTCTAAAAAGGTAGGCTCTCAAAATTTCTCAAAGCCTGTCATTCTCTTAACTGATAAAATAACAGTGAGTACGGCTGAGGTTTTCACTATTTACATGAAATCATTTCCTTTAGTCACCCAAATAGGAGATGTAACCGCAGGAGATTTTTCAAGTATTGGCATGCGTCGCTTTTTGCCAAATGGTTGGCAATATCAGTATTCCATCATGATGTATTTATTACCCGATGGTAGTAGTTTAGATGGAATAGGTCATATTCCATCTATCTCCATTAAAAATACAGTAACAGATATTCAGAGCCAGACGGATAACGTATTAGAAGAAGCTTTCTCTTTTCTATTTTCGGAATATGGTATTGAGTAAATTTAGGTCAAATGCAGAATGGGACGAAGAAGCAATAAGCAAAATTTATAATACGAATTCAGCTTCATTTAAAATGATTTTTTTGCCCAGTTGTAACACAAAATTAATATTACAATTTCAACAACTGATCAAGAAGAAATATCTAAGTGGTAGTGTGGGGGTATTGACCCTGTTAAGATGTTGAAGACAACTGGGATAGATAAGAAGAATTACTAAAATCAGGTTTGGGGTAAAGATGATTTAGGGAATATCTATTTAGTATATAATTAGAGGATTTTGCAAGGAATAGATTCTTAGAAGAGAAAAGCATGTAGGATTTTATACCTGAAACTGTAATAGGTGAATGGCTTGCATTTAAGCGAGAATATTTTGAGTTGAACCTTGGGGTGAGGTTTTCGTCAATAAATTAATTTTAAGACACCTCCACCAATGTCCCTATAGATTCCCCCTTCACAAGTTTCGTAAGATTTTTGCTATTGTTGATATCAAATACCACTATTGGAAGGTTATTCTCTTTACAGAGCGTAAAGGCAGTCATGTCCATTACATTCAGCCCTAAACTAATGACTTTGGTAAAAGTTATTTTGTCATACTTAGTGGCCGTAGGATCCTTCTCAGGATCTGCAGTATAGATGCCATCGACTCTGGTTCCTTTCAGGATTACATCAGCGTTGATCTCATTAGCTCTTAGTGCAGCGGCGGAGTCTGTTGTGAAGTATGGACTTCCAGTCCCAGCAGAGAATATTACGACTCTACCTTTCTCTAAATGACGGATAGCTCTTCTCCTGATATATGGCTCTGCGATTTGCTTCATTTCTATGGATGATATAAGCCTTGTGTATACTCCCATACTTTCTAGGTTGCTTTGTAACGCCATACCATTGATCACCGTAGCGAGCATACCCATGTAATCTCCTTGCACTCTTTCTATACCACTTTCTTTAGCTTGTAAACCTCTAAAGATATTGCCACCTCCTATTACGATTGCTACCTCTACACCCAGGTTTATGATAGTCTTGATCTGTGTAGCATAATGGACAAGCATATCAGCATCGATCCCAAAATTTTCTTTTCCCATGAGTGATTCCCCACTTAATTTTAGAAGTATCCTTTTATACTTTAGATCCATGCTCCGTTTTATATTATAATAAATTCAAATATAACTAAGTCAATCAATAATAGGGACAAAAAAAAAGCGACTTAAAAGCCGCTTTATATTTTTAACCAAGTTTTACATGTTTGAAAGTAGTAACAGTTAAGTTGCCGTCCTGGCTCTCCAGGTATCCTTTGACGGTTGTTTTGCTATTCTTTACAAACTTTTGGTTCATTAAAGTATTCTCTTTGAAGAACTTGTTAAGCTTCCCTGTTGCTATTTTCTCAAGCATCTCTTCTGGCTTACCTTCTTGTCTTGCTATTTCTTTACCTATTTCTATTTCTTTTGCGATGACAGTAGCATCTACGCCACTTTCGTCAAGAGCGATAGGCTTCATAGCAGCGATTTGCATAGCTACATCTCTGCCTGGCTCTACGAATTGATCCCCGGCCATATTTAGTTCTACCAATACACCAGCCTTATAACCCATGTGTATATAAGATAAGACTTGGCCATCACCTGCGGCAACAATTTTTTCATATTCTAATACCTCAACCTTCTCTCCGATTACACCGATCTGCTCTATAACTTTGTCTCCTATATTAATAGTATCATCAAATGGTAATGCTAATAGTGCTTCTCTAGTATCAGGAAGATTTTTTAGTGCTATGCCAGCGATAGTTTTACCCAGCTCTACAAAGCTTTCATTCTTGGCTACGAAGTCTGTCTCACAACTTAGTTTGATCAACACGCCATTAGACCTATCATCAGTAGTCATAGCTATCACTACTCCTTCTTTAGCTTCTCTATCCGCTCTTTTAGCAGAGAGCTTCTGTCCTTTCTTTCTTAATTCTTCTATCGCTTTCTCAAAATCACCATCAGCTTCTGATAGTGCTTTTTTACAATCCATCATACCTGCACCGGTCATGTCTCTTAGCTTTTTTATGTCTTGTGCGGTTATGCCCATCTTTATTTTAGTTTAATTATGATATAATTTATTAAGCATTTGCAGTTGGAGCAGCAGGTGCCGCTTGCTTTTCTGGCTTTGCTTGCTGTCTTTCTGTTAATCCTTCCTTGATACACTCTACTAAATAATTAGTAACAGTCTGAATAGATTTAGAAGCATCATCATTTGCTGGAATAGGGAAGTCGACCAGATTAGGATCAGAGTTGGTATCCACCATAGCGAATGTTCTGAGTCCTAACTTGTTTGATTCTGCTATTGCAATATGTTCATGGTGTATATCCACGATAAATATTGCTGCTGGTAATCTATTAAGATTAGCAATACCACCAAATACCTTATCTAGCTTCGCTTGTTCTCTACTTAGAGTTAATCGCTCTTTCTTGGTGATGCTGGCTGCAGTACCATCTGATAACATCTTCTCGATATTATGCATCTTTTTCACTGATTTCCTTATCGTAGAGAAGTTAGTCATCATACCTCCTAACCATCTATCGGTTACGAAAGGCATATTTATACTTTCAGCAGCAGACTTAACGATATCTCTAGCTTGTTTCTTGGTAGCCACAAACATGATTTTTCTTCCTGATTTGGCAATCTGCTTCATTGCAGCACCTGCCTCTTCCATCCGCTCGATAGTTCTATTTAGATCGATGATATGGATACCTCGCTTCTCCATAAAGATGAAAGGTCTCATCTTAGGATTCCACTTCTTTCTCATGTGTCCAAAGTGTACACCTGCATCTAAGAGTTCTTTATATACTGGTTTATTCATGATTCTTTCTAATTCTAAATTCTTAAATAGGAAATAAATTAACGCTTTGAGAACTGGAAGCCTTTTCTCGCCTTTGGCCTACCATATTTCTTACGCTCCACCACTCTTGCATCTCTAGTGAGATATTTCTTTTCCTTAAGTGGTTTTCTGAAATCTTCATTCAACTTTACAAGGGCTCTGGACACAGCCATTCTGATAGCTTCTGATTGTCCTTTAAAGCCTCCTCCAGCTACGTTTACTTTGAGATCATATTGATTCTCAACTTCTACTACCTTAAATGGGTCAGTTAGATTCTGCTGAATGATTGCTTGAGGGAAATAATCTTTGTAATCTTTTCCATTTACAATGATTGCACCACTCCCTTTAGTCAGATAGATTCTGGCTACTGATGCCTTACGTCTACCTACAGTATTGATCATCTCCATATCTTATGATATTTTTAGTTCTACAGGCTTTTGAGCACCGTGTGGATGTTCTGCTCCTGTATAAACGAATAATTTTTTAAACATTTGTCTGCCTAGTTTATTCTTTGGAAGCATTCCTCGTACAGCGTTTTCTACGATGTGGTTTGGTTTCTTTTCCATTATTTGCTTAGCAGTCTTTTTCTTTTGACCTCCTGTATAGCCAGAGTAGGTGATATATAATTTATCATCCATTTTAGCACCAGTGAATCTGATCTTATCAGCATTGATTACGATGACATTATCACCAGTATCTGTATGAGGAGTATATGATGGCTTGTGCTTACCTCTTAGGATAGTCGCTATACGACTACACATTCTACCAACGATCTCTCCATCGCCATCTATGATGTGCCAACCTCTTACGACATCCGTTTTCTTTGCAGACTTTGTTTTATAACTTAATGTATCCACTCTTTTAATTTTTTGTAGATAATAAAATGTTGCTCTTTCTTTAAGCGCTGCAAATGTATGTGTCTTTTAAGTCTGGCGCAATAAAAAAAGGGACTAATTTTTACATCGCCCCTTCGTAACTGACTGATAATCAGTAAATATTTCGCACAACTTTAAAAATCCTTCTTTCTACAGAAGGCCAAAAGATGGATTAATCTTCACAGAGCCCCCTTATGTATTCGAATGCTGGATCATAACCTAGCTTAGCAGATCGCCTCATATCTTTACAAGCCTCCTCCCTGGATTCTAATTGAAGATTTGCATTGGCTCGATTATAAAAAGCTACTGCATATTTAGGATTAAGGTCTATGGCTAAGCTAAAGTCATTTTTAGCTCCCTCAAAGTCTTCGAGTTGTAGTTTAGCTATGCCTCTGTTAGCAAAGTGATCGGGTTCATCTTTTTCTTTAGTTATTAGTGCAGAATAATCTTCTACTGCTTCATCATATTGCTTAAGCTGTAGACTCGTGATTGCCTTGTTTTTGAGAGAGCTTAGGTGTTCTGGATTCAGAGCGATGGCTTTTTTAAAGTCCTCATTTGCTGCTGTATAATCTTTGAGGTTCATCTTAGCATATGCTCTGTAGTAATATGCATCATATTTATCTGGTATTCTTTTTATAAATTGATTAAGATCTGCAACGGCTTCCTCATAAGCCTTGATTTGTAAGTTTGCTTTTCCTCTATTAAGATATTGACCGATGTGTTTAGGATTGATCTCTAGAGCAGATGTAAAGTCTTCTACTGCTGCCGAAAAATTCTTCAGACTCATCTTACAGAGGCCTCGATTTATGAATAATTGATCTTGGTCCTCCTTTAGCTCTATAGACTTATCAAAATCCAGAATGGCTTTTTCATATTTCTTACGCTTCATCAAAAGTGTTCCTCGATTCGTATAAGCATATGACAAGGTAGGATCGATAGAAATTGCTTTTGAGAAATCTCTTAAGGCATCCTCTTGCTTACCTTGTTTCATATAGGCATATCCCTTATACAAGTAAGCTTTCCCAAACGCTGGATCTAGTTCTATAGTTTTTCCAAAATCTATAATTGCACCTTTGTAGTCCTTGAGATTTAACTTTGCATTGGCACGATTATAATAAGCCTTTGTGTATTCTGGGTGTGCTTCTAAGGCTAAGGTATAATCAACTATTGCTTCCTTATATTCCTTGGCTTTAAAGTGAACTACGGCCGCATTAAAGGCCTTGTAAGCTTTGTTTTTAGACTGGGCCGGAAGGGTAGTGATGTATAGGCTCAGTAGAAGGCAGAATATCCATTTCATGATGTAATTTATTTCAAGGTTGAAAAGTAGAAATGTAAATTTTGCTTTATAGTGCTTCGTTTGTGTTGGAATAAAACGGGAACAACTATTTTAAAGTACATTTGTTTTGTTACCATTATTATAAAGTATTTGGAAACACCCGTAGATATTACCCAAAATACAGATCCTACTGCTCCTAGCAGGAAAAAAGACCATATAGAATTGGCCTTCAAATCATCTGTAGATAAATCAGAACTTGATAGTAGGTTTTATTATGAGCCTTTTTTAAACGGTCATCCCCAGAATGACAAACAGGGGTCATTTTCTTTTTTGGGTAAGAACTTTGATCACCCAATATGGGTCTCTAGTATGACGGGAGGTACAGCACTAGCTGGCACGATCAACAAGAACCTGGCAAAAGCTTGCAAGGAATACGGCCTCGGCATGGGGTTAGGCTCTTGCAGAGCATTACTAGAAAGTGAAGAATACTTACAAGATTATAGTGTTAGAAAACACATAGGAGACCAAGCTCTCTATACTAATCTTGGAATAGCGCAGGTAGAACAATTAGCATCAGATAATGCACTTTATAAAATTGATGAGCTGATAGCAAAACTAGAAGCTGATGGTCTCATCATACATGTCAATCCGCTGCAAGAATGGCTGCAGCCTGAAGGAGATAACATCTTACATCACCCAATAGAAACGATAAAGAGAGTTTTAGATGAACTGCCTACTAAAATAATAGTCAAGGAAGTAGGTCAAGGGTTTGGGATCAACTCTATGAAAGCCCTCTTGCAATTACCTTTACAGGCTATCGAGTTTTCTGCTGGGGGAGGCACTAACTTTTCTAGTTTAGAGCTGATGCGAGCAGAGGAAGCTATGCAAGTGACTTATAATAAAATCTCATCGCTAGGTCATAGTGCTATGGAGATGGTTACTTTTTATAATCAAGCAATAGAGGATCTCGGGGATAAGGTGCTGTGTCATGAGGTCATTGTGTCCGGTGGCGTAAAAGACTTTTTAGATGGATACTACTACATCAATAAAGTGAAAGGTAATGCGATCTATGGACAAGCGTCTGCTATGCTTGCTTATGCCAAAAAAGATTACGAATCACTCCACAAGTTTGTTGCAGCTCAAGTATCAGGATTAGCATTGGCCAAAAACTATCTTAAAGTCCGATAAGAATGGAAGATCAGAAGACTATAAGCGGTTTCTCAAAACTCTCTAAAAGAGGAAAGATTAAGTGGTTAGCGAAGAACTTCTTTACAGATCCCGAGGCCGTCAAGAATGAGCTGATAAGCTACTGGCACAATAATGAAGATCAGCAAAAAATACTAGATGGCTTCTCAGAAAACACCATCTCTAATTACCCTATGCCGTATGGTGTAGCCCCTAATTTTGTCATCAACAATAAGCCATACTGTGTACCTATGGTCATAGAAGAAAGCTCTGTAGTTGCAGCAGCATCTAGTGCGGCGAAGTACTGGATGTCCAGAGGTGGTTTTAAGACGGTTATACTTAATACTAAAAAAGTAGGGCAAGTACATTTTAAATGGAGTGGAGACAAGGATAAACTTTATGACATCTTTCCCACCATCAAGTCTAAGCTTATAGAAGATACCAAATCGATCACTAAGAATATGGTAGAACGAGGAGGAGGAATAAATGGGATAGAGTTAATTGATTTTACAGATAAAGAATCGGATTACTATCAGTTGAAGGTTTCTTTTGAGACCTGTGATTCGATGGGAGCTAACTTCATCAATTCGATTCTAGAACAGTTTTCAGTAACACTTAAGAATTTTTGTTTAAAAGAAAAATCCTTCACTAATCAGGAAAAAGAGGTGGTTATCATCATGTCTATACTCTCTAACTATACACCTGAGTGTGTTGTCAGGGCGACGGTAGAATGTAGTGTAGAGGAGTTAGGTAAATTTCCCAATGGGATGACCAGTGAGGAGTTTGCATACAAGTTTGAGACAGCTATCAATATTGCACATATAGATCCATATAGAGCTACCACTCATAATAAAGGAATATTTAATGGTATTGACTCAGTAGTTATAGCAACGGGAAATGATTTCAGAGCCATCGAAGCATGTGGGCATACCTATGCCGCTAAAGATGGGCAGTATAAGAGCCTAAGTCACTGTAAGGTAGAAGATGGAGTATTTAGTTTTTGGATAGATATTCCTTTGGCGATAGGCACCGTAGGGGGGTTAACTTCACTTCACCCCATTGCCAAGAGATCATTAGAATTGTTAGGCTCTCCCAATGCCGAAGAACTTATGGGTATTATAGCTGCAACGGGCTTAGCGCAAAATTTTGCAGCAGTAAGATCTTTAATAACGGTAGGAATACAACAAGGCCACATGAAAATGCATCTCTTGAATATCCTCAATCACCTCGAGGCAACAGAACTAGAGATAAAAACAGCAGTAGACTTTTTTAGTAATAAGGTGATTTCTTTCTCATCAGTTCGTGATTTTATCAAAAAAATAAGGACAAAAGCCAGTAAAATGGTTACAGATTAAAAAATTTCATATCACGAAATTTTATATATAAAAATTTTGTATACTTTTACTCCTTGTAAACCAGCTATAGAAAGACAATCAAAAAGGAGTTTTTTGGAAGAGGAAAGTTGCTACTCTCGGGGGAGTATGCAGTATTAGATGGTGCTAAGGCACTATGCTTGCCTACTAAGCTAGGTCAAAAGTTGCACGTAAAACCTTCTAGAGGCTCAGATCTTATTTGGGTAAGCCAAGATTCTAAAGGCGAAAAATGGTTTGAAGCTCACATCTCATTATATGATTTTAGCGCTGTAAAAACTTCTAATGAAGAGATTGCTGCCTACATCGGGAAGCTATTAAAAAACTCAGTAAGGTTAAATTCTGAATTTTTGGACAAGTGGAATGGATTTAAGGTAATTACTGATCTTGAGTTTCCGCTAGAGTGGGGATTAGGATCTAGTTCTTCCCTTACTTATGCTGTTGCAGAATGGGCGGGTATAAATCCGTTTTTCCTACATTTTAAGATGTCAGAAGGTAGTGGATATGATATAGCTTGCGCCGGTGCAGAAGGACCCTTACACTACAGCCTTAAGGATGATGAGTTGTCTTACGCTGAGATAGATTACAGTCCTTCATTTAAGGACAAGCTGTATTTTGTCTATTTAGAAAAGAAAGAGGACAGTGCTGAAGCGGTAAGAAACTATCTAAAAACAGGAAACAATAGAAAACAGACCGCCCAAGAAATTACGGATATTACTAATCAGCTAATTGATTGTAAGTCCCTGGATAAATTTGAAGAGCTGATAACCAAGCACGAAGATATCATAGCAAAAGCAACTGGAAAAACTAAGATTAAGGATGAAAAGTTTGGGGACTACTGGGGATGTATGAAGTCATTAGGTGCTTGGGGAGGAGATTTCATCTTAGCCACTTCTCAAAAATCATCTCAGGAGACTAGAGACTACTTTAGATCTAAGGAATTAGAGACCGTTATTCCATATGAGGATCTTGTTCTTTGATCCTAAAAAATCATCTTAAATAATTATTTTTTCGATAAACTCATATTCCATGGGTAATTCAGTGTCTCAAGCGCTACAATTTCTAGTATATCTGCAAAACTTGTAGCTTAAAAATCTGTTACCTTTGTAATCATATAAAAATAGATCATGAGCACAGTAACCCAGAATCCAGTCATGCTATATACAGAGCAAACTCCTAACCCAGAATCTTTGAAGTTTGTAACAAATAGGATGTTACACAGAGGGACAGCCGATTTCAAAGAAGAAGCATTAGCTAAAGAGTGGTCTCCAATAGCGGAGAAGCTATTTGAGTTTCCCTATGTTAAAGGAGTCTATGTCTGTAATAATTTTGTGACAATATCTAAAGAGTTTAACTACAGCTGGGATGATATCATGCTAAAGCTCAAAGAATTTATCAAAGCATATATAGGAGATGATAAAGAGATCATAAAGGAAGGTTTTGAAGAAGCAATGGCTGCTATCGAAAAGGAGAATGGAGTAGCTTACCAGTATACTGGTGAGCAAGCTGAGCTAGTTAAGAAAATAAAAGAACTCATAGATACCTATGTAAAACCTGCGGTAGAGATGGATGGAGGTAACATTGAGTTTAAGTCCTTTGACGAAGGCATCGTAACGGTAGTTCTCCAAGGATCGTGCAGCGGATGTCCATCATCAACTGTAACACTCAAAGCGGGTATAGAAGGTATGCTCAAGAGAATGGTCCCAGAAGTGAAAGAGGTTGTAAGTGAGATGGGTTAAATTCTTCTCAACTAAGTAAATAATCAATTAGTAAAAAGCATCTCATTTTGAGATGCTTTTTTGTTTGACCTAAGTATTAATGGGTTATTTTCTCACCTCTTCTACAAACCCAATTTTTCTAAGACTGCTTCTTTAATGCGCCTATTAACATCAGTTATAGAATTTAAGAATTTGTATTTCTTTTGAAATCTTGGGAATAGATCTACAAAATCTTTAGCATATGGTTTCCCCATCAACCCAATACCTTTAGCTATTTTTTGAGATTTTGATAAAGTAGAATAGTTGCTATTCACATCCTCCAATATATCGATGATCAGACCCTTGTGTTGTTCAATGTAGTGCTCAGCAAAAGCAATTCCTTTTTTAGGATTTAGAAAGTCCAAACTTTGGTGCATCATCAAAGCATAACTAGTCATTAATATATCAAGCTTGTCATCACTAGATATTCCATTTAGTTTTGCTTTGGAGAGAGTTTCATCGTGCTCCATTAGCCACTTACTTTGTTTTGTGGTAGCACAAGAGGTCAAGATTATTATTGAAAAGAATATGCTTAAGGGATACTTCATGATTTAAATTTCTTAAAGAAAGAATAGTAGCTTTGAGTTATGAATAACAACTTATCGGAAGAATTAATTTCTAAAGTGCTGCAGATAGTAAAGCAAGTAGGATTTTATATCAAAGAAGAACTGGGTAAAGTACAAGATGGAGAGATCGAAGAGAAGGAACTAAACAGCTTGGTTTCTTATGTAGATAAAACTGCAGAGGAGATGCTTGTTCCGGTATTAGCAGACCTAATTCCAGGATGTAGTTTTATTACAGAGGAAGGTACCGTAGAGCAGTCAAGCACAGCCGATTACCAATGGATTATTGATCCACTGGATGGTACAAGCAATTTCCTACATCAGATACCATATTTCGCAGTTAGCGTTGCATTGCGATACCAAGGAGTAGTGGTGTTTGGAGTGGTTTATAATATCATGCAAGACGAGTGCTTTTATGCTCAGAAAGGGAAAGGCGCATTTATGAATGACAAGAGAATCAATGTAAGCAAAAAGGATAATTTAAATCAAGCTATTCTAGCAACAGGATTTCCATATTCTAATGAAGAAAATACAGATCCCCTAGTAGAGTGCATAAGACATTGGATTAAGCATGCAAGAGGTATTCGGAGGCTTGGTGCAGCAGCACTAGATCTCTGCTTTGTGGCTTGCGGTAGACTAGACTTCTACTATGAGACAACTATCAACATATGGGATATTGCGGCAGGAGTAATTATAGTAGAAGAGGCAGGAGGCCAAATCTCAGACTTCTATGGAGCTGATGATTATTTTGATAAGAAGATGGTGATTGCAAGCAATGGGAACTTTCATGATGAGATAAGATCAGTGATTGAAAAGTGCTATCAGGAAGCTTAATCACTTGAATCTGATTGTTTATCTATAAAAGCTTAAGCATCGGCTATATTAATCGAATATCTTAGTAAGCATTATTACCTTGCATTACCATGAAGCTTCTAGAAAATATTAAGGTTGCTTTAGAGTCCATCAAAAATAATTTTTTGAGGTCTTTACTGACGTTGCTGATCGTGGCAGTTGGTATCACTTGTCTTGTAGGAATCCTGACCGCTATCGATGCGATTTTGTTCTCTATGAGTGATAATTTTAACAAATTAGGGGCAAACTCATTTAGCGTATATCCTAAACGAGAACGCCTCAAGTCTAGTGGTGGTGGTTCTAGATCAAGGTCTGGAGAGCCAATTACTTTTGATCAAGCCATGTTGTACAAGGAACGATTTACTTTTGGTGGTGCTCAAGTATCAATAAATACAAGATGTAGCTCCAATGCCTCAGTTAAGTACGGTGAAGAGCAAACTAACCCTACCGTAAGGTTGTATGGAGTAGATGAAAACTACTTTGTGGTGTCATCATATGATATGGAGGAGGGCAGAGGTTTTACAAGTACCGAGATAAATAGTGGAAGCAACAAAGTAATCATAGGGAGCGAGATCGTAACCAAGCTGTTTAATGAATCAGCAAAAAATGCCGTTGGGAAGGTGGTAAGTATAAATGCGAATAAATATAAGGTTATAGGGGTGCTAAAAGAGAAAGGATCAACGATGGGAGGAAGTAACGATAATAGAGTCTACATACCGATCGTAAAAGCAAAACAACTCTATGGCTATGCCAAGCGAAATTATAGTATAACCGCCGCTGTAGCACTTGGATCTCAGGTAGATAATGCGGTAGAAAGCACCATAGGTTTAATGCGTAACATAAGAAAGCTTAGTGCTGCAGAAGAAAATGATTTTGATATAAGGAAAAGTGATGGGATACTAGAGACTCTAAGAGAGGTGACGACGGAGCTAAGATTAGGAGCAGTCGCGATAGCACTGATAACTTTATTAGGAGCCGCGATAGGCCTGATGAATATTATGTTAGTTTCTGTCACGGAACGTACTAGAGAGATAGGCGTCAGAAAGGCTCTGGGGGCAACCAGATCTAATATTCTAATTCAATTTCTTACCGAGGCAGTAGTGATCTGCCAGATGGGAGGGTTTGTAGGTATCCTCCTGGGAATAGGGGTAGGCAACATCATGAGTATGATCATGGGATCAGAATTTATTATACCATGGGCATGGATAATCTTAGGGTTTTCAGTCTGTGTAATTGTGGGTATTGTGTCTGGTATCTACCCAGCTCTCAAAGCATCTAGACTAGACCCAATCGAATCACTTAGGTACGAATAGTTTTTCTATAATCGAGAAAATTACCGCTTGTCAAAAAAGTATGAGCACAGTTTTCTGTTAGGTTTAAGCTGTGAGTAGCAAATAAAATATTTATAGACAAACTGATTGCGGAGCTAAAGTAATCATAGAAAAAGGCCGCCTTAATAAGGACGACCTTCTCACTTTATTTTTCTCTACCAACCAGGCACAATATTAAACCCAAACTGAGCACTAGTATTAGGCTGTAGTGGCCACGCAAAGTAAGGTTCTACTATAAGCGCACCTAGCACATTGACTCTCATCGAGACGCCAAGACTCATTGCTAATTCAGGCTTGATATTCTCAGTCACAGCAATTCCGTTTTCTCTTATTGGGTTTCCATTTCTATCAGTTACTATGAAAGTTTGCCCATCAGAGATATGATCAAATTCATTGAAGACCATGCCAGAATCAAAGAACAAGGCTAAGTCTGTCAAAAAGAACTTAGAAGATATGAGGGCAAGACTTTTTGGTCCTGTAAATGGTAATCTTACTTCTGCATTAAACATTCCTAACTTAGACCCAAGCATCTGCCTAAAATCAATATTTCCCGGATTATTATTAGGATTTTGTTGGAACACATAGTCATATCCACGGACAAATCCCATTTGACCTAACCAGATTGGAACAACAGAATTTACCTCATTCTCAAATCTTCCGTAAGCCATTCCACGGAACGCAAAGCTTACTGGTTTTACCCAGATATATTTTCTGAAATCTGCAAGTGCTCCGTAGAAGTCATTGTAGCCAATGTTTCGTTCTAAAGAAATTCTAAACCGCTGACCCGCAAGAGGAGAAGTTAATCCGAAATAAGAATTATCACCCACCAAGGCTACATTTGCAGAAGCGCCAAATCCTCTCTGCAAAGTATAAAACTGATTAAAAACAATCTCATCACTTGTCTCTACCCTTTCTCTGGTTTGCCCTATAAATTGAGCCGATACTATCTCGCCTGCACCATTAAAAAATGGGAGGTAAACTGAAGTAGTTTTATCCTGTCTGAATCCTCTATGTTGACCTGCAATTCCACCCTCTAGTCTTAGCGTTGTACTAAATGGATAATGAGCAAATGCATTTATTCCTTTATCAAATATTCGAATCAGGTCTAGTTCAGTATTGAGGGTGTTTACAGCTTGACCATCGATTTCACGATTTTGTAAATATCGTCTAAACCCACCTGTCCTTATTGGTATATGAGATAATCCCACGCCCCATGCGAGGCGATTTTTTCTATTAATATAAGTCGCTCGACCTCCTGCATCTATAATTTCACCATTGACCACTGCTTGTGCAAAGATCTGATTGGCACCTAGTAAATCGCCAAAGACAGCACTTATACCTCCTTGCATTCCAGTATAATTACCAAATGTGCTATTGGTTACACCCACACCAGTGCCACCACGGATATCATCAAGCTTAAAGTGAGGATCATACTTAGTAGTTCTAAATGTAGAGGGATCTGCAAATCCTAGATTGTCTATATTATTTAGATTTTTATTTACAATATCAGTTTTGCCCAAGCCAGTTACGGGTAGAGTCGCCGCTGTAAAATCTAAATCATCAGGATCTACCAGTTCATTGATTAACTTATCGGAAGATGCCTGATAGATATTATACCCATTATCATAGTAGTGGGTAAATAAGACTCTGTCTCTCTTAGTAGATACAGCAACCGCAGGAGAATACCTGGAGATGCCACTGATCCCCGTTACGAAGTCAGTCATTTGATACACTTCTTCACTTTGTGGTTTGTATCTATACAGGTTTCTAATCCCGTCTCTATCTGAGATAAAGTAAAGGTTGCCTTCATGATCAAATGACGGGTTAAGATTGTCTGCCTGATGAAATATATCAAGCGTTGTAATTTCTTTAGTCGCCAAATTCATGACTGCAATGTCATAAGTGTATTTCCCAAATGTTCTTCCATCTACCATGCTTTTTTTATCATAGCTAAATGCAAGTTTATCTCCTGCTAGATTAAAGTTAGGTTGTATCTCAGAGTATATATCGTCGGTTATTTGCCTAGACCTACCGGTTTTGATATTTACGGCATATAGATCTGGCTGTCCTTCCACTAGTCCACTAAATACAATTTCTTTACCATCAGGCGTATAGACAAGGCTTGCTATACTGGGGACCTTAGAAATCGATATTGTTTTGATATGCTTACTGTTAGAGGCATTTTTTATCACGATAACATTTTGACCTTTTTCGAATCCTACAAAAGCAAAATGTTTACTATTAGGAGACCATGCGCCTGATGACTCTAAGGCATTGAGTGCGTCTAGGTTAGAGTCTTTGGCAAGGCTTGCTAACTTGCCTAATACTTTTCCAGTCTTAGCATCAGCTAAAAATAGGTCGGTAGAAAATAAATCTTTTTCCGAAAGATAAACCACATATCGTCCATTAGGGCTTAAAGCTGGAGAGACATTTATTCTGCCTGAGTTTTCTCTAGAAAGTAGTTTTTTGCCAATAAATCTTTCCTTGTTATTATTCATATAAGGAGCATAGTGCTCGACCATGGCTCTTTTCCACTGGTTACCTATCGTATCGACTTTTTCACCGAGCAGATGCTCAATTGTGGGCTCTAGACCGTATTTAGCGGTGTACTTAAAGATGGGTTCTATTACATCATCGCCATAATAACCAGCTAGATAAGACCATAGTGCCTGACCGTATCTATATGGAAAGTATCTAGGGTTAGCCATTTTTCTTAGAGATGGTATGTTGTCATTAATCAGCGCATCTCTCATCCACATAGAAGTGAAAGCATCTACGCGACCAAGAGACATATATTCTGCCATTCCCTCTATCATCCATAGCGGGATTTGGGCCAGGCTCTCCATATTAGTGGAGTCTCCCTGAATAACCATCTTCAGTTGGAATGCATGCACTAGCTCATGACCAAGTACCTGGTTAGTTGCCTGGTTACTATGTGTAAATGGCATTACGACTCTATTTTTGAGAAAGTCCGTAAACCCTCCAGTACCCACGCTTATGATGCCACCGCTTGCATTCGTCTGTTGGAAATCTGCGTGGTTATTGTAAAAAATAACAGGGTTAGCTATAAAAAATGTATCCCTCAAAATTTGCTGGATCATATCGTGCCATTGCTCAGTTTGTTGAGAGATTCTATCCACAGCTTCTCTATTCTTCATATAGAAGTGGATATCAAAATTCTGAGTCTCTTTAACCTTAAAATCAAAGTTGCGATACCTAGGCTTATTTCTACCAAAGTATTGAGCATCTAATGTTGGGTAAAGTATCAGGATGCTTATGATGAGGACAAAAAACTTTTTCATCGTATTGATTTTCATGGAGAATACTTAATTATAACAACTCTTAAAAACATTCTGTTTTAATAACGCAGTCTGTGGACGGTTAATGATTTATTAATTTTAGTTTTAAGTAAAGCCAGACTGCTGTATTTATTTAGACAGGGGTTTAGAAGGATAAAGTCAAAAAAAATGACAAAAAGGCACTTGAAAAGGTGCAAAAAATGACAAAATAGCCCATATAGAGAATGGGATGAAATTTGACGCTACACTAATAATAAAAACACAGAAAGTATCAATATATGACTTACGATAATTTTACGATAAAGGCTCAGGAGTCGATTCTAAAAGCGCAGCAGATAGCAGGCCAGCTAGATCAACAATCAGTCGATACCGCACACGTGATTAAGGGTATTTTTGAGGTAGATGAAAAGCTTCCTGAGTTTCTCTTTCAAAAGATGGGCATCAATATTATTCAGCTCAAAAAAGAGATAAATAAAGCGATCGAGCGACTACCTAAAGTCGAAGGCTCTCAGAAACAATATCTGACTAATGATGCAAACAAAGCATTAGCTGTAGCTAAAAAGGTACTCAAAGAGTTTGAAGATGAGTTTATTTCTGTAGAGCTCATCTTGTTAGGAATTATTAAAGGGAAAGATAAAACAGCGACTATCCTCAAGGACTTAGGAGCAACTGAAGATGGAATAAAATCAGCAATCTCAGAATTAAGAAAAGGGAGAAAGGTAACGGATCAACATGGAGACGATCAATACAATGCCCTTAAGAAATTTGCTATCAATCTCAATGAAAGGGCGGAGTCTGGCAAATTAGATCCTATAGTCGGTAGAGATGAAGAGATTAGAAGAATACTACATATTCTATCCAGACGAAAGAAAAATAATCCAATCCTCATCGGTGATGCTGGTGTGGGAAAAACTGCAATCATAGAAGGAATAGCATGGAGGATAATAAATCAGGACGTTCCAGAAAACTTAGCCAGCAAAAAAATATATGTGCTTGATATAGCATCCCTAATAGCCGGTGCAAAGTTTAAGGGAGAGTTTGAGGAGCGACTCAAAGCGGTAGTAAAAGAAGTAAAGAGTAGCAATGGAGAGGTAATCCTGTTCATAGATGAGATTCATACTTTAATAGGTGCTGGTGGAGGTAACGGAGCTATGGATGCTGCAAATATCCTCAAACCTGCATTGGCGCGGGGAGAGCTCAGAACTATAGGTGCAACTACTCATGATGAATATCAAAAATACTTTGAGAAGGATAAAGCTTTAGTAAGGAGATTTCAAACTGTGTATATCGATGAGCCTTCAGTAGAAGATACTGTATCGATCTTAAGGGGTATACAAGATAAGTACGAGGTGTATCACAAGATTGATATTCTTGATGAGGCACTCATTGCAGCTGCAGAGCTATCACACCGATACATCTCGGAGCGTAAGTTGCCGGATAAGGCTATCGACCTTATCGATGAGGCTGCTGCGAAGCTACGGTTAGAACTTGACTCAGTGCCAGAGGAAGTGGATGAGATGGACAGAAGGGTGCGTCAATTAGAGATAGAGCGTGCCGCTATCAAGAGAGAGAATGATGAGAAGAAACTCAAAAAAATAAGTGAACAGATTGCTAATGCTAAAGAAAAACTAGATTCTGTAACGGCTAGTTGGAAGAGTGAGAAAGAGATTGTTGATACAATACAAAGTATAAAGAAGGAAATAGAAGACCTAGAGCACACGGCCGATAAGGCAGAACGTGATAGTGACTATGAGCTAGTAGCGAAGATCAGATATGGTGATATGAAAGAAAAAGAGGCCATGCTTAAAGCTGCAGAGGAGAAACTAGATAAATTACCAGAAGAAGGCAGATTTACAAACGAAGAAGTAACTGCCAACGACATAGCAGAAGTAGTGGCAAGATGGACAGGGATTCCAGTCTCTAAAATGCAGCAAAGTGAAAAGCTTAAATTATTAAAATTAGAAGAAGATATAGGGCAACGACTAATCGGTCAGCACGAGGCTGTAATAGCCGTGTCCAATGCAGTGAGGAGAAGTAGAGCAGGACTTCAGGATAGTAAGAAGCCCATAGGTTCGTTTATTTTTCTTGGACCTACAGGGGTTGGTAAGACGGAGCTAGCTAAAGCACTAGCAGAAGTTTTATTTGATGATGAGAATGCCATTACCAGAATAGATATGAGTGAGTTCCAAGAGCAGCATTCTGTGTCGCGATTAGTGGGTGCACCTCCCGGTTATGTAGGATATGACGAAGGAGGTCAGCTAACAGAAGCGGTTAGGAGGAAGCCTTACTCGATAGTGTTACTCGATGAAATAGAAAAAGCACATCCTGATACCTTTAATATCCTTTTGCAAGTCTTAGATGATGGCCGATTGACAGACAATAAGGGTAGGGTAGCTAACTTTAAGAATACGATCATAATCATGACTTCTAATATGGGTGCTAGTACGATCTTAGAGAATTTTGAAGATCTAGCAGCTGTAGGTGATGAGCACAAATCAGAGATCATAGAGACTACCAAGATGGAAGTATTCGATTTACTCAAAGAAAAGTTAAGACCAGAGTTTTTAAATAGGATAGATGAGCGAATCATGTTTTTGCCACTTACCAAGGAAGAAATCAAGAAGATCGCAAAACTGCTCTTGAAAAGCGTACACAAGAACTTAGCAAAAAGTGAACTCAAAATGGAGATTACGGATAGTGCAATGGATCTTCTTGCAGACTTAGGGTATGAACCTCAGTTTGGTGCGAGGCCACTTAAGCGAGTAATACAAAATGAGCTGATCAATGAGTTGTCTAAGCAAGTGCTGGCTGGAGATTTAACGGCTGGAGACACCATCTATATAGGTACTGATAAAAAAGGATTCACTTTCTCGGAGAAGAAGTCATCAAGTACTGAAAAGCCGGAAGTAGCAAAAACTAATATTGCTACAAAATCAAAGAAAGAAAAGAATATAGATAAGCTCAAAAAAGCAACAGACGATGTTGAAAAAGCAGTAAAAGATCTTAAAAAGGATGATAAGAAAGATGAGAAGTAGTGGGAGATTTTCTCTTAAGTGCAGGTGATCACTTTCTTTTCATTCTTATAGGTTTGGTAGTTCCATTCATGTCCATCCTCCAAGGAAAACCAAACATGAAAGAGTTTGATTTTTCTTCAAAGCAAAAAATTGCTTTGTACTATTCTAATGGTTTGCTTATGTGGCTTGCCTCTTTTTTAATCCTAGGTGTATGGCTGTTTAACGATAGGGAGGTAGAGTCGTTTGGTTTTAGCATTCCGGTATGGAGTCAGTCGGTTGTTGCTTGTACAATAGTGTTTGGGGTGTTTTATTTTGGAGATCTCTTTATGGAAACTTTGAATCCAGCTAGAAAGCAAAAAACTATAGACAAGCTCAATGAGAATACACCTTTCTTGCCTAGAAACGGTAGAGAGTTAGCGCATTTTACCTTTGCAGCATTTACTGCTGGGGTGTGTGAAGAAATTATTTTTAGAGGATTTTTTATTAATTATTTATTAGCATTTTCTGGCCACACTCTTATCGGGCAATGGTCTGCGATCCTGTTGCCTGCTATGTTGTTTAGTGTTGTACATATCTATCAGGGACATAAGGCAGTGTTAAAAATATTGGTAGCAGGTATTTTGTTTGGATTGATTTACTACTTGTCAGGTTCGTTGTTGATCGTGATCTTATTACACTTTGCTATGGATATGATCAGTGCATATGTTGCTATGCGCTTACTCGATACTAAGACAGTTGAGCGTTAAGTTTTAGGATGCCAGCGATAGTTATGGCGTCGGTGATTTTGCCTTCATCTATCATTTGCAAGACTTCCTGTACAGACACTCTTTTAATTTGTAAATCTTCGGTACTATCAAAGGAGGTTTCTCCAAAGCTCAGATCCTTTGCCACAAAGACAAACCCTTCTTCATCTGTAACACAGTTAGAAGTATGAATTCTTAGAATGCATTCCCAGTCCTTTGCTTCGATACCCGTTTCTTCTTTTAATTCTCGTTTTGCAGTGGCCAGGATTTCTTCGCCTACTGGGCCGCCTCCCATAGGGATCTCCCAGCTGTACTCATCAAGAGTATATCGATATTGGCCTACGAGCCAAGTATTATTTTCATCATCTAAGGGAATGATGGCAATAGCCTTATTCTTAAATTTTACGGTACCATAAATTCCATCTGTGCCTGTCGGCGTGATTACTTCATCATGATGAACACTTATCCACGAGTTTTCATAAACCTGTTTGGAGGTTTTCTTTCGCCATGGACTTTTTTGATTTTCCATCTATGGTTGTTGATTAAATATTAAGGCATAACTTTCATAGAAATCAGGTAAAGCTTCTTTGAATTTTGCAGGAAAAATAAAGAAGTAATTGATAGCGATTATATGTTTGTTTTTAACATCGTAACCAATAGTTTCCTCTACTTTATCTAAGAGGTGTTGACTGATATCCTCAAGCTTTGTAGGCAGGTTGTGAGGCATTACTGGTAGCTTAGTTTTGGGATATTTGTTGAGATATGCTTCTATATAGGCATGCATCCCTACATTGTAAAAGTCACGCTTATTAAGCATGGCTGGAAAAAGATGCTCTGTAGATAACAAGATAACACCATCCTCATGGTCTACTTCTACGGTATGCAAAAACTTCTTTTTAGGAGAAGGGAAAGCATGGTTGTATACCACCACCCGTTCATAAGGATCAAGAAGGTAATCATCAAGACCAAAAGTCAATTGGATCAAGTTGTGAGCAATGATAGCTTTAAAATCTTCAGGAAGATTCTCTTGTTCTTCTCTCATTAGCTTAAAAGCTCTAGACTCTAAATGTACACTGAGCCTGTCTCTGAATTTAGATTTGTCTTGCTCCGATAGAACCTTGTAGAACGTGGAATGACTATCAAGCCACCTAATAATAAAGCTGGCTAGCTTAGGAGGATTTCGCTTATGCCACCAGTGATTAATCTGAGGTGTAAAGAGAAATAAAATGACAATAATTAGTAGCAGTGGAAGTAGCCAGTAATTTATTGGATTGAGATAATCAGAATTATTATAGCCTATATAGATAATATAGACAAATGCAGCAGCAAATGGAACAATAAGCACTGTAGCAATAGAATGGATTCTCATACTAGCACAAAGCTAGTAATCTCGAATCTAAATAACCTAATTCCTAGTTGTTAATTGGATCTACAAAATCTCCCTCCTCTGGTATATCTTCTTCATAATATACCTCTTCTACTGGCTTCTGATTCTTTGCTTCTGATTGTTGTCTAGCAGGTCTTTCTGGTTGTCTTTGCTGAGGTGCAGCGACTTTCCTAGATCTATTTCGTTGAAATTTTTGAACCTGACGAAATATCATTGGTCCAAACATTATAAGTATTCTTACTAATCCTCTCATATTATTTTGACGGGTTATAGATAGTAAAGATACACATGATATCTTTTTCCCAGTTTATCATCGATAATTAGGAAATGTATGGCGTTATGATAATTCAGATAATGCTCATTAGTCCGTATCAAATTAGTAGGCATTTCTTCTTTTGAGACAGAGTTTAATTACTAGATAAACTGAAGCATTTTAAACCAAAGTTGCCAACTTTGGGCGAATCATCAATCAGCAATTGTTCTCCTTTTCCTATATTGTTTTGTATCGAAAAAGTAAACAAAAAGACTTCTTTTATATCATTTGTTTTTTTGTGAAAATCAAATATATAATTCTCATCAATCACCACATATAGGTTTTGATTTTCATCTTTGAACACATTCTTCTTCTTCGCTAAATAATTCATGGTTTTATAGTTAACCCCAAAATCCTTATCAGGAGTAAGATCAATGACATCCAGGCATGTTGTGTTTTTTATTTCAATCAAGTTTAATAAATCTTCTTGGCAGTCTTTAATAATTATATCTCCATAAGGATCTACTAAAAACCATCCAGTTGATTGATGGTACACTTCTGTTACGGTATGACCATTCATCCAAACAACTCTTGAGGATATATTATCTTTTTTTAGTTGGTAAAATAAAATTTTGGATAATTCTGAACATATTTCCTTGTAATTTTTATCCAGAACCAAAATGTCATTTTCAGAACGTACTTTATTGCCTGATCCGTAAAATCCTATTTCCCTTGACTTTTTCACAAGTACGGAAATCTCGTTTATTAAACTATCAATTGGTTTTTCATACAAAACAAATTCTGGTTTTGAATAGAAATCCTTGAGATTAGAATATTTCATTTCAATAAACGGAAACGGTAGCACCACCACTTTCCAATACGTAAACGCTGAGAACAATAAAAGAACAATCCCTAATAATAAAAACTTTAATTTTTTTTTCATTAGATTTTATTATTCGATAAGCAAAGTTTAAAATACTTTTTTGGCTTAAAGGAGAATATACATATTATAGAAAAATTATAAATCTTAGCCACGACTCCAATTAATTATTGCTATTGATTAGGATAACATAATATAAAAACTTGAGAATTATAGGATTATTCTTCTTATATGAATTGCCAGTCTGATAATTTGCTAGCCCAAGACTTGTAGAAAAAAAGACCCCTAGAAAACTAGAGGTCTTTAGTGGTGCCTCCAGGAATTGAACCAGGGACACATGGATTTTCAGTCCATTGCTCTACCAACTGAGCTAAGGCACCGTGCTATATAAGCGATTGCAAAAATAGGCTCTTTTTTATTACTGCCAAACATATAATTATATTTATAAGAATGGATATATATCAGCCTCATTACCAACTCACTTATGGAAGTCCTTATGGGATATTGAGAATACATTCTCAAAGTAATGGGATAAGCAAAATAGAACGCCTGTATGAATTAGAAGATAATCCAGATAATCCAGATAGCTATTGTATGCAAGCTAAGCAAGAGCTAGAGGAGTATTTTGAGGGGGTAAGAACAGTGTTTGAAGTGGAGATAGATTTATCAGCAGGCACCTTATTTCAGCAAGGAGTGTGGGAAGAGTTGCTTAAGATTCCTTTTGGTAAGACTAAATCATATGGTGAATTAGCCAAGGCTCTTGAAAATCCTAAGGCAGTAAGGGCAGTAGGGACTGCTAATGGTAAAAATCCGGTACTAATCATAGTACCTTGTCATCGAGTAATCGGAGCGGATGGTAGTTTAACTGGTTTTTCAGCTGGGATAGATATGAAGAAAAATTTGCTAAGTCTAGAGCAAGGTAAAACGGTAGGATCTCAGATAAGCTTCTTTTAGTTGAGCTTGTAATCTGCTACCAATGAAAACTCAGGTACTCTTACCTTGAAAGAGTGCATATCTGATTGTCTTAGCATTAAGTAAGTGCCGCTCATAGCTCCTATATCAGTAGATATAGGACTCCAAGATGAGTAAGTATGCTTTTGACCAGGTCTGAGTATAGGTTGTTCTCCTATGACACCTTCACCTTCAACTTCTCTGATATTTGCAAGACCATCTTTGATTATCCAGTGTCTTCTCATCAATTGGACAACGTACTCACTCTTGTTTTCTATGGTAACTTCATAGGAGTGTATAAACCGTTTTTGCGCAGGACTAGAGTGCTGCAGTTGAAACTGAGTCGTTACACTTACCTTTATTCCTTCTGTGATAAGAGTTTCCATTGTGGCAAAGTTAAATGGTCTTACCAAATATTAACGACTCAATGAGAATTTCTGCTTCTTTTAAAGTCGTATCCAGCACATCATTAAGCAGGATATGGTCAAATTTTGGTTCGTATTTAAGTTCTCGCTTAATTCTTCTAATTCTTTTCTTAAGACTTGCATCCGTTTCAGTATCTCTTTTTGTTAGTCGATCTATGATTATAGAAAGAGATGGAGGCTTGATAAAGATGGTTTGACAGCGATCTTTATATTTCTTTTTAAGATTTACAGCTCCCTTTACATCTATATCAAAGATTATATGCTTCCCATTATCCCAAATGCGACTCACCTCGCTCTTAAGAGTGCCGTAGTATTGATCTTCGTATACTTCTTCATATTCTAAGAATGCTCTTTTTTTTATTAGGGCTTTAAACTCCTTAGGGGACAGGAAGTAATAGTCTCTTCCTTCTTTTTCTTTCTTGCGCTTTTTGCGAGTAGTTGCAGAGACTGAGAAGTCAAAAAAATCATAAGTTTTCAACAGATGTCTAACGATCGTAGTTTTTCCAGCTCCTGATGGTGCTGTTACTACTATCAATTTACCTTCAAAATTTTCTATAGAAGACACGATTTAATCTATACTATGTTTGCTACTTGTTCTTTGATGCGCTCTAGCTCATCTTTCATGGTTACTACTAGCTTCTGGATCTTAGAGTGTTGAGCTTTAGCTCCTAATGTATTGATTTCACGACCCATTTCTTGGCCGATGAAAGCTAATTTTTTCCCTTTAGCTTCTGATAAGGTTGATTGCAGTTCATCTAAAAAGAATTTGCAGTGTTGCTCTAGTCTTACTTTCTCTTCGTTGATGTCGAGTTTTTCTAGATAAAATATTACTTCTTGCTCGTACCTGTTTTTATCTACATTCTGCTTCCCGAGATAATCAGAAAGGTTTTTCTCCATTTTAGCTTTCAGTCTATCTATTCTTTCTTTTTCGAATGGCTTTACCCCTTTGAGACACTTTTGAATGGACTTAACGTTCTTTTTCAAATCCTTCATCATACCCATGCCATCCTTAGTTCTAAATTTATATAGACTATCTAGAGCAGCTTTAGTGGTTTTTTTAATAATCTTCCACTCAGCATCAGAGATAGCCCCATCTTCAGCTTGGACGACATTAGGAATTCTTAAAATAGCTGCAGCTACTCCTTCTTGGCCAAATTTTAATTCCTTTTTTAGGGAGTCAATTTCGCTCCAGTATTTTTTGAATAACACTTTATTAAGCCCAAACTCTTCCGCTGCACTCGCAGCATCAAAAGAAATGGTAACATCAAATTTACCCCTTCGTGCATGATTGGTGATAAATTTTCTTAGCTCTAGTTCCTTTTCACGATAATTGGCCGGAGACTTAAATCTTATATCTGTTGTCTTCCCGTTGAGGGATTTTATTTCTACTGAAATGGATTTGTTCTTGTAAGAACCCTTCCCTTCTCCATAACCTGTCATCGATAATATCATAGCCGCGATTGTTGCTCGCACAAATATAACTTAAAGGAGGTCGAATGTTAATGTCGAGCCATCTGGTTTAGACAAAAATTAATTAGTAGTCAATTGATCTGAAAAATAGCAATGTTTATTTTGCAAGAAAGAGAAAATTGCGATATTTGACTACCTTGTAACCTTCATAACTAATTAACAATCAAAATATTAATCCATGAGGAAAGCCGATTTAGTAAGTTCGATTGCAGATAAAACAGGAGTCCCCAAAGTAGATGTCTTAGTGTCTTTAGAAACATTTTTTACGGAGGTAAAGGATTCTCTTACTAAAGGTGAGAATGTGTATGTGAGAGGTTTTGGTTCATTTGTTATCAAGAAGAGAGCAAAGAAGATAGGACGACATATCAAGAAGAATGTTGCTATAGAAATCCCAGAACATTTTATTCCAGCATTTAAGCCTGCTAAAATATTTGTAGAGCAAGTAAAAGAAAAAGTTAGTCACCTTCCAGAGGATCTAAGTGAAAAAGAACAATAACTCGATAGGTAAGCCCCAGTTAATTTTAATCTTTTTATCTACTGTAGTTTTTTGTGTTCTATATTTTGGTTTGGATCGCAAACCCAAGAAACAAGCTCTAGTAGAGATATCACGTGCAGCTAATGCTGAAGTGACTGATCCAGCCATTCTAATAGCAGAAGCAAAAGAACTCTTAAAAGACGAACAGTCTTCTTATATACATGTATTAGAATCTGATTTGCGGGCGCAAAGTGATGATCCGATTCCTGTTTTAGAAAAACTGGCCGCTAAGTGGTTTGAATTAGATTTTCCAGCTATATCTGGCTATTATGCAGAGGAAATTGCAAAGAAACTAGGCACAGAAGAAGCGTGGTCAATAGCTGGAACTACCTTTACAATGGCCCTAAAAGGCGAAAAATCCGAAAAAGTAAGGGCTTATTGTTCACAACATGCTTTATCGGCATTCGAAAAAACCATATCTTTGTCGCCCGATAACGTAGATCATCGCATAAATCAAGCATTGGTTTACATAGACAACCCAGAAAAAGAAAACCCTATGAAGGGAATTCAGATGCTGCTTAGTCTTAAGGATAAATATCCGGAGGATGCTTCGGTACTAATTCAGCTCGGGAGATTAGCTATAAAAACAAAGCAATATGATAGAGCAATAGAACGGCTCAGTACTGCTTTGGAGCTAGACAATAACAATGACAAAGCTAACTGCTTACTTGCTCAGGCCTATGAAGGCACAGGAGACATGATCAGTGCAAGGCTTTTCAATGATAAATGTTTACAAAAGATATAGTCATTTAAGTACTTAAAAAATAAAAGATATGCCTTGCGGTAAAAAACGTAAAAGACATAAGATAGCCACTCATAAGAGAAAGAAAAGGCTACGTAAGAATAGACATAAGAAAAAGAATAGATAACAAGCATACATAGATTTCGGCATTTATGTAAGACCAAGCTTATCGATCAAGGTCTCTTTCGATCAACTTTCTTTTCAACTATGGGAAACTTTGTAGTTATTGTTTACTCCCATATTCAAGTTTAAAATCTCTGTACATCCTAATACAGTTTAGTGTGAAGCTTACGCCCCTATGCTTCTAATTATACTATAGAATAAATGCCGTTTATCTCGGAATGCTTATAAATTATATAAGACATTGGATAAAGAATTGATTATTAATGCTTCTACAGAAGATGTAGAAATTGCATTACTTGAAAGAAAAAAATTAGTAGAAATACACAAGCAAAAAGCTAACAACAATTTTGCTGTGGGAGATATTTTCCTTGGAAGTATTAAGAAACTTATGCCTGGATTAAATGCGGCATTTGTAGATATAGGCCACAGGAAAGACGCCTTTCTGCACTACACAGACTTAGGTCCTCAGATCAAGTCTTTACTAAAGTATACCAAAGGGACTATCAATGGATCGCTGAACAATCATCTGTTAGATAACTTTGAGAAGGAGCCAGACAACCCTAAAAACGGTAAAATAGATCGAGTATTCAAGAGGAATCAGCCGATACTAGTACAGGTACTCAAAGAACCAATCTCTACTAAAGGCCCGAGGCTGAGTTGTGAAATCACTGTACCTGGTAGATATATGGTGATTACTCCATTCTCTAATATTATAGCGGTTTCCAAAAAGATTGGTAATGATGATGAGCGTAAAAGATTAAAATTACTAGCAGAGAGTATCAAACCAAAAAACTTTGGGATGATAATCAGAACGGCAGCTCAAGGTAAAAAAGTAGCAGAGCTTCATGGAGAAGTGAGAAATCTTCTCTCTAAATGGGAGAAGATGTGTACTGAGCTAAAGGCTTCTGAGGGACCATGTCGGTTACTCAGTGAGATAGATAAGACATCAAGTTTGCTCAGAGACGTGTTGACAGATTCTTTTAATAAGATCGTGGTCAATAATAAAGAGTTTCATGGAAATGTCAAGAGCTTCATGAATGAAATAGCGCCAGAAAAAGCAAAAATAGTTACTCAGTACAAGGGTAAGAAACCAATATTTGATGCATTCGGAGTGTCTAAGCAAATTAAGACCTCCTTTGGTAGGACTGCTACCATGCCTAGTGGAGCTTATTTGGTCATTGAGCATACAGAGGCTATGCATGTGATCGATGTTAACAGTGGCCCTAAGATGAAGCGTACTGATCAAGAGTCTGCATCGATTGCAGTGAACCTAGAAGCAGCAGAAGAGATAGCCAGACAATTAAGATTAAGAGATATCGGAGGGTTGATCATCATCGATTTCATAGATATGAGAAACTCTGATAACAAGCAATCTTTGTTTAGAAAGATGAAGGAGTTTATGAATAATGATAGAGCCCAACATACTATACTACCTCTAAGTAGATTTGGGTTAATGCAGATCACTAGACAGCGAACAAGGCCTGAGGTAAAAATAGATACCTCTGAGCAATGTCCATCCTGTAATGGCTCTGGAAAGGTTAATGCAACAGTTGTGATAACAGATGAGATTTCCAGTTCTTTAAAGTATATAAGATCATCAAGGCCTAAGAGTAAGTTGAAACTTAATGTTCACCCATTCGTACATGCTTATCTTACCAAAGGATTTAAGAGTGTACAAATGGATTGGTTTATGAAAAGTTATAAATGGGTATCGATAGTACCGAAGCCCGACTATGCACTGACCAAGTACATTTTTACGGATGGTAATAATGATGAGATTAGACTAGATTGATCTTGACGCGCAATGGATACAGAATTCATAGCAAGGATCAAGGGTAAAAAAATTCTTTATTGTGTTCTCAATTGGGGATTGGGTCATGCTAGTAGAAGTATCCCACTAATTAAGCAATTAAGATTGACTAACAGCGTAGCTGTAGCGGCTGATGGTGAAGCAGGTGTTTTGCTTAAGCAAGAATTACCGGATCTAGTTTATCATTTATTGCCTACTTATGGTATCCATTACAAGTACTCAAGTATGCATATCAATATGCTACTACAACTACCTAAGATAGCCTCTACCTATCGGCAGGAAAATAAGGAGATCAAAAAATTGGTAGCCCAAGGGGGAATCGGAGTCATCATATCTGACAACAGGTATGGCTGCTATCATAGTGATGTGAGAAGTATTTTTCTTGGACACCAATTAAAGATCTTAGGTTCATCTATGGCTACGCGAATCAATAAGCATCAGATCTCAAAATTTGATGAATGCTGGATACCTGACACAAAGGACAGAAGGCTGTCTGGAGACCTATCAGATACAACTGGATTAGCAAATTGTAAGGCTATAGGTCCATTATCAAGGATGAAAAAACTAGATCTTGAGATTAAGTTTGATATAGCTATCGTCTTATCAGGTCCAGAACCAAAGCGAACTGAACTAGAAAATACGCTTCTCTCCCAAGTACAAGAGCTGGATGTGAAAACATGTCTTGTAAGGGGGACTAAAAAAGGCAAAACTTTAAACTTAAATATTGATCAGAATAAAGTTGAAGTCAAAGATTTTTTAGACAGTACTGCATTAAACATAATTATCTCCTCATCAAAAATAATTATCTGTCGCTCCGGCTATAGTAGCTTGATGGATCTAGAAGCTGTAAATAAACCTGCATTAATTATCCCTACAAAAGGACAAAAAGAGCAAGAGTATCTGGCACAACATTATGCCAAAAAACAAAATATTGTTACTCAAGATAGCAATAAGATAAATGTTCTAACTGCTTATGCGTCGCTGTGCAATGATTAGATCTCTGGCCCTAATTGTTATGAGAACTCATAGTCCGATCTATCCCAATAGTAGCATAAGCAAGGCTAGTATCACATGCTTTTTTGAGAATCTCTGGTAGTTGATTCTGCTCCTCCTTTTTCCACTTACCAAGCACAAAATCTACCTGCCTACCTTTGGAGAAATCGTTGCCTATCCCTACTCTTAATCTAGCATATACATTACTGCCTAATATGTTGTTAATATCCTTAAGTCCGTTATGGCCACCATCACTCCCTTTTTTTCTTAGTCTTATTCTGCCTAAATCTAGATTCATATCATCTACGATTACTAGCAAGTTTCTAACGTTGATCTTCTTTTTTTGCAGCCAGTATCTTACAGCTTTTCCACTTAGATTCATGTAGGTACTCGGCTTGAGTAGGACTAATGTTCTTCCTTTGTACTTGACTTCTGCTACATCACCTAGGTTAGCATTAGAGAAGGAAGCCTCAAACTTCTCAGCGATATAATCAACTACTTCAAATCCCACATTATGTCGAGTGTCATCATAATCAGGATGCATATTGCCAAGACCTACTACTAAATACTTCATATCTGATTGCGTTTCTGATACTATGCCGAAGAGCTTTTTAAATCTTTCTATCATTAAAATATAGTAAACTGCACTTAAGAGTCTAAAGTTCCAAGACTTCCCGAAACAAGTTAATTATAAGCTTATCTATGTTTTATTAAGCTAATTACTTACATAAAACCGTTAAGCAAAGGTAATATTTGAACACTTGAAATGCACAGTAGTTACATTTATGGTCTTAAATAGCTGTCTTGAAAATTTACTTTGCAGATTCCTTTAATTTTTTGTCAAAGCTAAGCATTAGAAGACTCATCAACTTCTCTAAGCTGATCTTGTCATATCACCTTACTAAGTGGTTTAATAAATCTATACAGTGGGGTATGCCAATGACTATCTCCATAGAACCAACCACTGCTTGTAATTTGAGATGCCCTGAATGCCCGAGCGGATTAAGATCTTTCACAAGAGCTACCGGTAATCTCAAGAAAGATTTTTTTTCTAATACGCTTGAGCAAATGCATAAGGACTTATTGTATTTGATATTTTATTTTCAAGGAGAGCCATATATTAATCCAGATTTTTTGGATATGGTAAAGAAGGCGGCAGACAAAAAAGTGTACACAATCACCTCCACCAATGGGCATTTTCTAAATGATAAGAATGCGCGAAGGACAATAGAGTCAGGACTAGACCGATTAATTATTTCAGTAGACGGAACTAGTCAGGAGACGTATGAAAATTATCGAAAAGAGGGAAAGCTTGAAACCGTACTACAAGGTGCAAGGAATGTGGTGAAGTGGAAAAAGAAACTTAAATCTCAAACTCCTCATATCATATTTCAATTTTTGGTCGTCAAACCCAATGAACATCAGATTCCAGAAATCTATGAGCTAGCCAAAGAGATAGGCATAGATGAGGTCAAACTTAAGACTGCGCAAGTTTATGAATACGAAAATGGCAATCCACTGATCCCAGATATCGATCAGTACTCGAGATATAGGAAAGAATCAGACGGTACTTATAGTTTAAAAAATAAGCTGTCTAATGATTGCTGGAAGCTCTGGCATGCCTGTGTAATCACATGGGACGGAATTGTAGTGCCTTGTTGCTTTGATAAGGACGCAACTCATCAACTTGGAGATTTAAAAAAGGCAAGCTTCGCAGATATTTGGAATAGCGATAGCTATAACTCCTTTAGGTCTAGGTTGGTCAAAGGTAGACAAGAGATAGACATATGTACGAATTGTACAGAAGGTTGTACGGTCTGGGCATAAATTTCTAAGATATAATAGATGGTTAGGGCTTTGATAGTCAAGCTTTTTTGCGATATTTAATAGAAGCAAGGAGATTCTATCTACAAATTCAATCTTAGTCTCAATTATATAAAAACTTAGTTATGTGTTTTCACCTGATTAACAGGTGAGTACAATTTTTATTAAACTAAGGGCCAAATTTTATGTTTTTGGTATAGAATTTTCACTATAAATATTTTAAATATTGATCTAGAGTGAATTTATTAAAGACCATAATTCAAGGAAAGTTAGAGTTCGGTAATCAGAAGAGCTATGACAAAGTATTCAAGATGTTCTTATATAGAGCTGAGAATTATTACAAGTCTGATGTCATTCTTGATCCAGATGAGGTATTTAATGAAGATACGCTAACCTTATCAGTTCCGCGATATGTAGGAACGAACCTCGAAAAAAGTTGGAAGAATGCAGTTGCACTCTTAGAGTATTGTGCTCAGTTTGCGATTTCTGGAGAGATGGGAGCTTGGCAAACGGATACCGGTAAGATTATCAACAGTGCCCACATAGAGCCAGAGAGCGATAAGGCAGTGGTTATCCAATTTAGGAAGGGAAAAAAGCTGGCTGATGAAAAAGGAAAAGAAGAAGAAGCAATAGAAGCTCTAACAAAAGCTATCGAGAAATATGATAAACACGCCCAAGCTTACGAGCGACGTGCGAATGTCAATATGATCTTAAATAAGCATCATGATGCGATGCGAGATTATAATAAATGTATCAAGCTTGATGACTCTATTCCTAACGCTTATTTTGGACGAGCTAGAATACATATCATGAATGGTGATCTAGATAAAGCGATTCAAGATCTAGAATTAACACTTAAGAAGTCTATCGCGCTCCAGCCAATCTATTGGGCAGGCCGAAGAGTTAAAGCTGATTGCTTGATAGAGCAGGAAAGATTTGAGGAAGCTGCTTTTGATCTTAAGTTATTTACGAATCGAAAATTTGATGTGGATAATCCAAACTATAAATGGAGAAAGGAAGCTCTGTCAACCTATGGTAAAGTGCTGCTAGACCTAGAGCAGTATGACGAAGCACTCAAAGCTTTTGACGGAGCGTTTGATATAGAGGAAGACTCAGGAGAGAATGAAAATGGTAAGCGCCTATACTTTAGAGGAGTGGCTAAGCAGAAAGCCGGGAAAAGTGGATTTATCAAGGATATCAAAAAAGCTGCAGACCTTGGAGTCTCTGAAGCAGCAGATTTGCTCGCAGAGATAGCTTAAAGATCATATCGATCTAGTAAAGATTTCCAATAAGGGTAAGTTAATTATCGTTTTTGATACATGAATTTTAGTGTATCCAGATATATCTTGTTTCTTTTCTTGCTACTAATGTCTTGTGGAACTCAGAAAACCATAACAGGGGAAAATAAAAAGAGAACTTATAAAAAAGGTGAAACAAAGACCGATTACCCTGCACTAGTCAAGTCATTGACCAAGCAACTATCAAGCGACCCTAAAAATGTGCAACTACTTGTAGATCGAGGAAATGCTTACTATGCCATCAAAGAATATGCTAAGTCTGAGCAGGATTTTAAACAGGCATTAAGTATAGATTCTAATCATTCTGCCAAAGTGTATTTGTATCAAGCAACGGTTCAGCGAATGCAAGAAAAACATCAAGCTGCTGCAGATTCATACAGTAAATATCTGGAGACTTGTGATCCTACAGAAGAGAGTTGTAAGAGAGCAGATAGATTTCAGAAAGAAGCAAGTTTTGCAGCAGAAGCCGTTAGCAATCCTGTGGACTTTGATCCTGTTCTACTAGATGCAAATATAAATACGCCTAACTCGCAATACCTACCTCACTTTACTATAGATGGTAGTAAGATGATCTACACCGAAAGGGTCGGTCGACAGGAGGATCTGTATATCAGTCAGATGAAAGATGGAAAATTATCAAAAGGCATACCCATAGAAGGATTGAACACCCCGTATAACGAAGGGGCTCACTGCATAACTCCTGATGGTAAGCAAATTATATTTACAGTTTGTGATGGTATAAGGACATACGGCAGTTGTGATTTGTTCTTTAGCACACAGACCAAAAATGGATGGACCAAACCAAAGAATCTAGGCAAGGGTGTAAACAGCGAAGGGTGGGATTCTCAACCATCAATCTCTGGTGACGGTAAGAAACTGTATTTCTCAAGTAAGCGCCCTGGAGGCTTTGGAGGAAGTGATATATATGTAGCAAGTGTTACTGAAAGCGGCTGGGGAGATGTAGTTAATCTCGGCGACAAGATCAATAGTGCTGGCAATGACGAATCACCTTTTGTTCATCAGGATAATAGAACGCTATACTTTAGATCTAATGGCCATATCGGAATGGGGGATTACGATATCTTCATAGCTAGAAGGGCAACACTCAACGATGAGTTTAGCAATGTAGTTAACATAGGTTACCCTATAAATTCTGCTGGTGATGAAGGAGGTCTATATGTAAGTCTTGATGGATCTACTGGATATTTTGCCAGCGATAAATCATTTTTCAAAGGTGAGACTGGGGCTGCTGGTAAGAAGCATCTAGATATTTATTCTTTTGACCTACCAGTATCGGCAAAACCTAACCCAGTAAGCTACTTCAAGACAAAAGTAATAGATGGAGATACAGGAGAAGAGCTAAGGGCATTGATCAAAATCATCGATGTAAAAACTGGTAAAGAGTATCTGACTAAAAGAACTAGTGAAGGAATCGATTTCTTAGTGCCAGTACCGATAGGCAATAATTATCTAATAAGTGTGTCAAAAGAAGGATATCTGTATCACTCAGAAAACTTCTCATCTACAGATCAACATGCAGCTGCAGAGCCGATGGAGAAGGTTATAGAAATCTACTCACTACCAAAAGAAGAAGATTCAGAAATATTGGTAGCATCTAAACCAATCATCTTAAACAACATATTCTTTGAGACTGGTTCTGCTATTCTTAAATCTGAGTCCTCTCTAGAAATCTCAAATCTTGCAAATCAACTCCAGGCAAATAAAAGTTTACGCATCAAAATATTGGGACATACTGATAATGTGGGTAGTGAATCAGATAACCAAAAACTATCAGAATCAAGAGCTAAATCGGTCTATGAAGCCTTGCTGTCTCAAGGTATATCAGCTAATAAACTCGGCTATGAAGGTAGAGGAGAATCTCAGCCAATAGCGGACAATGATACAGAAGCAGGTAGACAAGTAAACAGAAGAACTGAATTTGTAGTTATAGGAGCTTAAATTTGCAGCCAATTATAAATTAATGGGAAGAAGAAAAGCAAGGACAGTTGAAAATATCACAGTCATAGATGTTGCAGATAGAGGTAAGGCTATCGGTAGATGTCAAGATGGGGAAATCTATATACTGGACAAAGCGGTGCCTGGAGACAATGTAGATGTCATCTATACAAAGAAGAAGAAGGGTGTAAAGCAAGGCATAGTGCAAAAATATAATTCGCTTTCTGATAAAAGGGTAGAGCCGTTTTGTGAGCACTTTGGTAATTGTGGAGGATGCAAGTGGCAGAATATGAACTATGAATCTCAGCTACACTATAAACACAAGCAAGTTAAAGATGCTCTAACAAGAATCGCTAAAGTGGATGGTGCCCAAGTGCTACCTATTAAAGCCTGCGAAAAGGAGGTAGGGTATAGAAATAAACTGGAGTACTCCTTTTCATCGCATCGATGGTTTACCGCAGATGAGTTAAAATCCGGTGTAAAGTTTGATAATAAAAATGCACTGGGTTTTCATCCTGCCGGTTCGTTTTTTAAGGTGGTCGATGTAAATAAATGCCACTTACAGGATGATAGATCTGATCAGATAAGGAACTTCATAAGATCCTATGCAATAGAGCACGAGCTAGCCTATTATAATCACAAAACTCATACTGGTTTCCTTCGTACGATGATTGTGAGAAATACAAGTATAGATCAGTGGATGCTTATCATGAGTTTCTTTACAGAAGATGAAGATGCTAGGGTAAAACTTTTAGATACACTTGTAGATAAATTTCCGTTTATCACATCTCTTAATTATGTGATCAATGGTAAAAGAAATGATACTATCATGGATCAAGATATCATTTGTTATCATGGAGAGTCTATAATTATAGAGCAGCTAGGGGCTATCAAATATCGTATAGGTCCTAAGTCCTTTTTTCAGACTAATAGCTTCCAAGCAAAAGTGCTATACGATACGACTATGCAATTTGCTGATCTTAAGAAAGAAGAGACTCTGTACGATCTCTATACGGGTATCGGGAGTATCGCTCTTTATGCTTCTGGAGAATGTAAAAATGTAATAGGGATAGAAGAAGTAGCCCCGGCGATTGAAAATGCCAAAGAAAATGCATTGTTAAATAATATCGAGAATTGTGAGTTTTTTGCCGCAGATGTCAAGGACCTTCTCAATAAGGACTTTACCGATGAGTATGGCGCTATTGATGTACTCATCACTGACCCTCCGCGAGCGGGAATGCACAAAGATGTAGTGATGACTATTTTAGAAGCAGAGCCTAACCGAATAGTCTATGTTAGCTGTAATGCCGCCACACAAGCAAGGGATATTAATATACTAAGTGCTAAATATGAACACAAATTATCTCAACCTGTCGATATGTTTCCGCATACACATCATATAGAAAACGTAGCTTTGTTGACGTTAAGATCATGAAAGGCAAAACAAGTAAATTTTTACAATTTGAGGCAGAATTATCAGGCTATAAGCGAATGATGAGGGAAGCAGCAGATACGATCATCAATGAGGGTGTATCAGAGTATCCTATCTTCGTAGTGCATCAGCAGGAAGTAGAGTTAGGAATACCCATAGCTATCAGAGGGAAAGTGAGGGGTAACTGGTCTGTTAATGCTACTACAATGGAAGAGATGATCTCTAAGAATATTTTAAAGGAAGAAAAAGTTGATTCATTTAAAACAATATACAAAAGTCCAAAAACATATCTGTGTTGCTTTGCTCTAAGTGAATTAGGAGCACAATTTATTTTTATAAACAGAGAGCGAAAAGATATTTAGCAATAAGTAGAGCAGGTTACGACTACAATATAAAGCCTGCAAAAATTACAAATGTCAGACCCTAAAAGAAATAACTCATCTGATGAGGAGGTACTTAATTCTATAAGTATATCGAAGATCATCTTGCCAGTTGTGCTTGGCCTTGCTGTAGTTTTGTATTTGCTATGGAGATCATTTGATCAGGAAGAGTTTGCTAAGATTAGCTGGGACGGGCATATGTTGTTTTGGATCTGCATGGCTATATTTTGTTATGTATTGAGGCATCTGTTTTATGCTTATCGGTTACGGGTGCTAGCTGATAAAGATTTTAGTTGGACCAAGAGCATTGAGTTAATCTTTATTTGGGAATTTGCTTCCGCAGTTTCCCCCACAAGTATAGGAGGCAGTGCGGTAGCCTTATTTTTATTAGCGCAAGAAAAAATCTCTACCGCAAGAACCGTCGCCATAGTTTTATACTCTGTTATCATTGATACTTTATTTTTTGTTATATCTATGGTCCTATTATATTTTATCATCGGGCCGATGATAATTAGGCCGGGTATGACTTCTATGAATATGATTGATGGTTTTGGACTAGTCTTTTTGCTGGTTGTCTTAGCCATGTTAGCTTATAGTTTTATTTTTTTCTACGGACTATTTATTAACCCTACACAGATCAAGAGGTTATTACTTTGGGTATCTAAATGGAAAATTCTAGGAAAGTTTAGAAACTCTATCAGAGAGACGGCTATGGATGTAGTTATGAGCGCTAAAGAGATGAAATCTAAAAGCTGGACCTTTCATCTAAAGTCTAATCTAGCTACAGCAGGAGCTTGGACCTTTAGGTTTTTGGCTATTAATTGTATCATCATATGTCTGGTAAAAGCAACACCTCTAGACTTCTGGACACAGTTACTTATGTTTGCTAGAGGAGAGGTAATGTACGCCGTTACAGCATTTAGCCCGACGCCTGGTGGGGCTGGAATAGCGGAGATCGTCTTTGGCGGTTACTATAGTGATTTCATCTCTAAGAGTCTATCCTTTTTAGCGGCATTGTTATGGAGGTTGATTACTTATTATCCTTATCTTATAGCGGGGGCTATTATTATTCCTAACTGGATTAGAAAAATAGCTAATAGACGGAAAAATCAAAAGAAAGACTTACAAACGCAATAGTCGTTATAAAAACAATTTTAAAAACTAATTGTCAGGATATTTGATTAACAATTTATGAATAAGCTTATCAATATAATCCTAGGTTTTATAGTCATAGGGTTTATTTATTTTTTCTTTTTTAGGGGAACTACTGTTGAGCAAGGTTCTCTAGCACATGATTTCACTACAGAGCTAGTTGATGGATCTTCTTTTACACTTTCAGACCTTAGAGGAAAATATGTGCTGATAGATTTTTGGGGTTCTTGGTGTGGTCCTTGCCATAGAGAAAATCCTAAGTTGGTAACAACTTATAATCAGTTTAAAGATGCAGCCTTTAAATCAGCAAAAGGATTTGAGGTAGTTAGTATCGCGCTCGAAAAAAAAGATGATGCGTGGAAAAAGTCCGCTGATCGATATGGCTTTAGCTGGAAGTATCAGATAGTAGAAAACACAAAATTTGTAATGTTATCTAAGTTGGCGCAGAAATATGATGTGACTAATATCCCATCAAAGTTCCTAATCAATCCAGATGGGGAAATTATAGGAGTAAACCAAAAATTCTCAGAAATAGCTGAATTTCTTTCAAAGGCTTAAAAGAGTCAATAAAAATCATCATGTCAATTGCTCTGTAATACTTTGATGAATAAATCTTCATATAGTTTAGTCCGCATAGGATAAGGCTATGCAAATCAAATGGAATATCGATTGGTAAATCAAGCAGATACCTGCCATTTTAGGGTGCGGTTATAAATCAATTCAATTTCAAGCTTCTATTGTCAAAATTATCTCACCTTTGCAACTATATCTGTCATTTTGGCGTATATATAGCTATGGCTAAATTATTGATTCATATAGTATGAAAATAAACTGGAAAAAAATGATCAAGAAGGATACGGCAGAGCAAACTCCGGAAGAACAAGAAGGACAGGAGCAGACTCAAAATGATGCTACAGATGAAAACACAGCAGCAGAGGAAAAACCTAAGAGTAAAAAGAAATTAAGTAAGAGCAAGCAGTTAGAAGAAGATTTGGAAAAATCTAAGCTAGAAGTCGTCGAAGCAAAAGATAAGTACTTAAGGCTTTTTGCAGAATTTGACAATTACAAGAAGCGGTCGATAAAGGAGAAGTTAGAATTTATGAGGACTGCTTCTCAGGATACGATTAATGCTATACTACCTGTGATCGATGATTTTGATAGAGCTAAGAAGAGTGCTGATGATGATAGTTCGGTAGAGCAGTTTAGCGAAGGTGTAACCATGGTCTATAACAAGCTGCATTCTGTCCTTAAGAACTTAGGTGTCGAAGCAATGGAGTCTACGGGAGAAGTATTTGACCCTGAGTTGCATGCGGCAGTGACAGAAATATCTGCGCCATCAGAAGACATGAAAGGCAAGATCATAGACACTATAGAAAAAGGATATTTATTAAAAGAAAAAATCATACGACACGCTAAAGTTGTGGTAGGCAAATAGGATGGCAAATAAAAGAGATTATTATGAGGTGTTGGGAGTAGCTAAGACGGCGACTCAGCAGGAGATAAAAAAGGCCTATCGAAAAGTAGCGCTTAAGTTTCACCCAGATAGAAACCCTGATGACAAAGCATCAGAAGAAAAATTTAAAGAAGCTGCCGAAGCGTATGAGATTCTCAGTGATGAGAATAAGAAAGCGAGATACGACAGGTATGGCCATGCAGGTGTAGACCCTAACATGGGTGGAGGAGGATTTGGAGGCAGAGGAGGTATGACCATGGATGATATATTCTCTCAGTTTGGAGATATATTTGGCGACTCTGGTAGCCCTTTCGAAGGTTTCTTTGGAGGAGGAGGTAGAAGGTCTGGGGGTGCGAGGACTGGCCAGCGAGGCACTAATCTTAGAATCAAAGTTGCACTTACACTCAAAGAAGTTGCTGAAGGAGTAACGAAAAAAATAAAAGTCAAGAAGCAAGCAAAATGCAGCTCTTGTAGCGGTAGCGGAGCCAAGGATTCTTCCTCTGTAAAGACTTGCGGGACTTGTAATGGCTCAGGCTATGTAAGACAGGTCAAGAGTACCTTTCTAGGACAGATGCAAACTACGGCAGCTTGTCCATCTTGTGGTGGATCTGGACAGACCATTACTGCCAAGTGTGGTGGATGTAAGGGAGAAGGTAGAAAGCTAGAAAGCGAAACCATAGAATTAGAAATCCCTGCTGGAGTAGAAGAAGGGATGCAATTATCGATGAGAGGCAAGGGTAATGCGGGTAAGAATGGCGGACCATCTGGAGACCTCCTGATTAACATTGAAGAAAAGCCACATGATACATTAGCCAGAGATGGTAATAACATCATCCACGATCTATTCTTAAATTTTGCGGATGCGGCACTTGGAACCTCGCTAGAAGTACCGACACTATCAGGTAAAGTGAAGATTAAAATTCCGGCAGGAACTCAAGCTGGGAAAATATTCAGATTGCGAGGTAAAGGAATTCCATCCGTACAAGGTTATGGAAAAGGAGATCAGCTTATCAATGTCAATATCTGGACACCTAAAGCTCTAAGTAAAGAAGAAGAAAAAATTCTTATTAAACTGAAAGAATCTGAAAACTTTAAACCTAATCCAGGGAAGAGTGAAAAAGGATTTTTTGAGCGGATGAAAGATTACTTCGAATAATGCGTGTACTTTCATTTTGTGCATGTCTACTTATTTTTCTTTCCTGCAGTAGTGATGTTATTTACGAAAAAAGTCATGAGTTTGACAACGGGATCTGGAGTTATAGTAATCCTGCTAAATTTGATTTTTCTATAGATAAAAATGAGAGCAGGTATGATCTACAGTTAGATATAAATCACTCCACTGGTTACCCCTTTGAGAATCTATATCTAAATATAAAAACTGAATTTCCAGACAAGTCTACGGTAACTGATACATTGTCCTTAGAGATGGTAAATAACAAAGGAGCTTGGATTGGGAAATGCTCGGGTGAGGACTGTCTTCTAAAGGTAGTTTTACAAGAGTGCACAAGGTTTAAGGATGCTGGAGAGCATAAGATTTCTTTTGGGCAGTTTACGAGAGAAGACCAGCTTCAAGGGGTCAATTCGCTTAAGTTTATTGTAATTACATCAAAGTAAGCATAGAATTTTTAGGAATTTTCCTATAAATAAGTTCAAATCGTTAAAAGTTATTCAACTTTTATACCTTGCTAGTTAACGCGCTACAAAACAGACTAATACACTTAATTTCTGCTTTTGTACAAACGACTAATTATACTTTTATCCGTATGCATTCCTTTTTTACTTAGTTCTCAGGAGCTAAAGGAGAATTTGATGATTGCAACTTCCTGCCTTGATTCCTCTAAGTATTATTTAGGTTCAGACTTAGCTAAGTCAAAGCTATTTTTAAATAATTGCAGACATACTTTCAACAATATCATTTCAGACTCTGCGAGATGTGAATTTGTGAAGCAAGATCTTATAGTGAATATTTATTTGGGTGAATTTGATAAAGCTGAAGAGTGTTTATTATCCATCAAAGAAGAGGGATGTCTCGAAGTATCCCAAATCTACGCGATAGCATTTCATACCTACAAGGCCTATTTGTTTAGAGTAAGATCAAAATATCGCCAAGCCATAGAAGAATATAAAAAAGTTATACTGGCAGTTGACGGGTCCGAAAATAAAGATCACCTAATCAAAGCATACTATGGAATAGGAGGCTCTCATCATAGATTAGAGGAAGTTGAAACGGCTATTGATTACTTTAATAAAGCAAAACTATTAGCTAGGGATAATAATGATCTAGATTCGTTATTGATCTCAAATTTATATTTAAGTAGTGGCGCCTTATATCAAGAGTATGGGATGTGGAAGGAAGGGCTTGAGGATATCAACTTAGCAGATAAGTACCAACCTAATAACTCCCGAACTAAGATCTACATTTGTAAGAATAAGGCGATAATGTATGCGAAGCTAGATAGTTTTGAAATGGCTGAATCATATTACCATCAAATGATAGAGGCAAGCAAAAAGAATCTGTTTATGCAAGCCGATGCGAAAGTCGGTCTAGCGAAACTATATATTAAAAGGACTGGATTTGGAAATAGAGAAGAAGTTCTGCTTAAGGAAGCCTATGCTGAGTTTAATAAATCAGGTAATAAAAAAACTCAAGCTAACATAGCTAATACATTGGCAATAGAGTATCTAGAGAGTAATGAACTAGAAAAAGCAGGTAAATGGGTCAAAATTCATAATCAATTAAGCATTGATCTTAATATAGCAAAGCATGATATCAAGAACAAGTACCTAAACCTAAAGCTTCATCATCTTAGGAGTGGAAACTCCACAAAGGATATTAGTGAAATCGCCTTGTATGCTGATAGTATTCAGCTAATGCTCGATAATGAAAAAATTAGGAAAAATGAAATAAGTAATAAAATCAAAGGAACAGTACATGTACCCCCATCAAAGCAAAGTATTTATAAGGTTAATTATTTGGTTGGATCATCCATGTTATTCCTATTCTTATCAATGTATTTCTTCTTTAATGGTCGATCTAAAATTAACATGACCAATAAAAATGAAAGAAAAGGTAGTACTGTCGATGCCAAATTGATCCTGAGATTGAAAACAGAAAAGCAGGAACTGGCAGAACAACATAAAACTTCATTAGAGAGCAAAGAGTTACTGAAAAAGAAAAATGAAGAGTTAGTAATTCAAAAAAGCAAATTAGAAGGACTCAACCAAAAACTAGAAAAGGATATTATCACAACTAAAGAGCGACGAAAAAATGAAGTTGATAAACTTGAAATAAAGACAAAAGGAAAAGTACATTATATACCGAGTTCAAAACTTTTGTATATACATGCAGAAGAAAATGGATGTAGATATTTCTTTATGGACAGAGCCTCTCTTTGGAACGATGAAAAATTAAAAAGATGGGAAGACAAATTAGATCCAAAACGATTTGTTAGAATACATAGATCTTCACTAATACAAAAAATGTATGTCGCAAAAATTAGTTATGATAAACTGAGTTTGAATGATGGTACGGAGTTAAAAATTGGGAGGAAATACAAGAGTAATATTTAGTATACCGTTGTTGGCATTGAATTATATGTCGTTCACAATAATTCTGCTTGGCCCGGTATATTAAACCAAAATCAGTGTATAGATTGAGATTTTTAAAATATACTAATAATCTCATGATTAGTTATTCGAATGGGCGAGCGTCACGATAAGAACACTCGTTAGTAACCCCAAACGTACTCAGTCGCTAACACTCCTGAGTTTTTGGTGTTGAAAATTGTGCTCTTTGGATTGATAGCCAAAGAGCATTTTTAATTAAACTCATCTAAAAATGCTCTGAGATTTGTAACCTCTGTTCCATGGCTCAATGGGTAGCCGTCTGCCTCTGGAGTAATTACTACTTTACGCTCAACACCCAGATCATCACAAGCAGAGTGAAAACCTCTAGAGACCTTAGGTGAGTTACTTAGTTTAATTTCGATTGCGGTAACTGGTTTTATACCATCGACCAGTAGTAAGTCTATTTCAGCACCATTATGCGTGCGGTAAAAATAGAGTCCTAAACCGCTCGGTTTATGATACAAGATCTGTTCAATTACATAGCCTTCCCATGAAGCTCCAACGATAGGATTCTCGATCAAGCTCTCCCGACTTTTTATTCGATGAAAGAAATGTAGAATACCAGAATCTCTGATATAGATCTTAGGGGACTTGACGAGTCTCTTGTTAGTGTTGATATGCCAAGGTAATAATCGTTGAATCACAAATGCTCCTTCCAGATAATCTATATAGGTATTCACAACTGGAGCGGTAACACCAAGAGAGCGAGCAAGATTATTTAAGTTCAATGTTGAGCCATGCAAATTGGCGAGCATAGCCCAGAGCCTTCTTGATAGTACTGGATTGAAGTTCCTATCAAAAAGAATATTAAGATCTCGCTCTACATAGGAGCGCACAAAATTTGATATCCAGTCGTGACTGTCTTGTATGTCTTCAGCTAGAAAGGGTATCGGAAAACCACCTTTCAACCAGTGATGGTTCATGTCGAATGGAGGGTTTATTTCTTCAAGTTTGAAAGGGCTTAGATCAAGGTAGCTAATACGGCCAGCCAACGATTCTGATACGCCTTTAATCAGTAGTGGCGATGCAGAGCCTAGTAAGATAAATCTTCCGTTTCGCTTATCCTTATCTATGATCGGTCTTAGGCTATTGTATATTTTAGGAATGGTCTGTACCTCATCTATAATAACAAGTTTGTCTTTATGAAAATCCAAAAAGCTCACTGGGTCATCACCTAACTTATTAATATCTTCTGGATTCTCTAGATCTAGATATAAGTATGGTGAGCCTGTTTGTTTGGCATATTGCTTTGCTAAAGTTGTTTTGCCTATTTGCCTAGCACCCAGGATAACCACAGCAGGGTTTTTCTTCAGCTGATTTGATAGGGACTGGATATAACCGACTCGATCTATAATCATTATAAATAAATTTAAATCGATTATCCATGAAAAACAATAGCTGAACTATGATATTTCATGTTTAAATACACATAATCATGGAAAATCAATAGTTGAACTATGATATTACATGATTAATTATAAAGAAACATAGCCCGATTACGATCCAACTCTCTAAAGAATGGATCACTCAAATCATCAATAAATCTAATCGCCTCTCCAGTAGACTTCATCTCTGGCCCTAGTCGCTTATCGACATTAGGAAACTTATTGAAGGAGAACACTGGCACTTTTATGGCATAACCCTTCATATCCTTTTTGATATCGAAGTCGCTAAGCTTCTTGACCCCCATCATAACTTGAGTTGCGATTTTTAAGTAAGGGACTTTGTAGGCTTTGGCAATAAATGGTGTTGTACGAGATGCTCTTGGATTAGCCTCTATGACGTAAACTTTTTCTGCACCAGATTCTTTGTCTCTAGATATAGCAAACTGTATGTTGATTAGTCCTTTGATCTTAAGAGCGTGAGCAAGCCTCTTAGTATACTCGATCATGGTCTGAATGGTTTCATCGGTTAGGCTGTATGGAGGTAACATTGCAGAACTATCACCTGAGTGAATTCCTGCTGGCTCTATGTGCTCCATGACGCCCATGATATGTACATCTTCACCATCACAGATAGCATCTATCTCCGCTTCTTTAGCTCGCTCTAGGAACTGATCGATTAGTACTTTATTTTCAGGTAAGTGTTTGTAGATACTCAGTACCTGTCTTTCTAGTTCTTCGTCATTGATTACGATCTTCATTCGCTGACCTCCTAGTACATACGACGGTCTGACAAGTACAGGGTAGGTAACTTTATTTGCAATCTTCAGGGCATCATCGGCATCTTCTGCCACACCATATTTAGGGTAAGGGATACTTAATTCTTTCAGTAGATCTGAGAATGCTCCTCTATCTTCTGCTAAGTCAAGAGACTCATAACTAGAGCCTATTATCTTGATGCCTCGCTTACTAAATTTCTCCGCTAGCTTAAGTGCTGTTTGTCCACCTAGCTGTACGATTATACCCTCAGGCTTTTCGAGCTCAAGTATCTCTTCTATATGCTCCCAGAATACCGGCTCGAAATATAGCTTATCAGCAACATCAAAATCTGTAGAGACCGTCTCTGGATTACAGTTGACCATAATCGCTTCATAGCCCGCATCCTTGATAGCTAACAAGCCATGTACGCAGCAATAATCAAACTCTATTCCTTGTCCGATCCGATTAGGCCCAGAGCCTAGGACGACTATTTTCTTTTTATCAGTTGGAATGCTCTCGTTCTCTCCTTCGAAGGTCGAATAGAAGTAAGGTGTCTGAGCTTCGAATTCGGCAGCACATGTATCAACCATTTTATAGGTTCTTCGTATCCCAATCTTTTTTCTGTACTTAGTAATATCATCCTCTTTGATCCTCATGAGCCAGGCTATCTGAATATCAGCATATCCCATAACCTTCAATTCCCTCATAAATGATTCTGGTATATCATCAGGCACATTATACTTCATCAGTTGCTCCTCTGCCTTGACCAGTCTTTTGATTTGTTTGATAAACCATGGATCAATCAGGGTCAGCTTGTGCACAGTACTCTCAGGCACTCCCAATCTCAGCGCATCTTTTAATCTAAAGATCCTATCGTCTCCAGCCTTCTGAAGGCGCTCTAATATTTCTTCTGTTTTAAACCATTCTTTTTTATCAGCCCCTAATCCATTTCTATTTTGCTCTAGACCTTGACAAGCTTTTTGCAGCGCTTCTAGGAAGGTACGTCCTATGGCCATCACTTCACCTACAGACTTCATTTGCAGGCCGAGTGTGGTATCTGCTCCTTGGAATTTATCAAAATTCCACCGTGGCATTTTCACAATTACATAATCAAGCGTTGGTTCAAAATATGCAGAGGTCGTTTTGGTAATCTGATTTTTTAGTTCATCTAGATTATAGCCTATCGCCAACTTGGCAGCGATCTTAGCAATAGGATATCCTGTTGCTTTACTCGCTAATGCAGAGGATCTAGAAACTCTAGGATTTATTTCTATACAGATTAGTTTTTCGGTTTTAGGATCAAGAGCAAACTGGACATTACAACCACCTGCAAAATTCCCCATGGAGCGCATAAGGGTAATGGCTTCATTTCTCATTTGCTGGTAGGCAGTATCTGATAAGGTCATTGCAGGTGCTACCGTGATACTGTCACCCGTATGGATGCCCATCGGATCCAGATTCTCAACAGTACAGATGATGACTACATTATTATTACTATCTCGTAATAGTTCTAACTCAAACTCCTTCCACCCCAGCACAGCTTTCTCTACCAGTACCTCATGAGTAGGGGATGCATCGAGACCTCTTTTGAGTGCTTCATCAAATTCTTCTTCTTTCATCACAAAACCTCCGCCTGTGCCCCCAAGGGTATAAGAGGGTCTAATCACTAGCGGAAAACCGATCTTCTGCGCAGCTTCTTTACCTTCTAGAAAGGAATTAGCAATAAACGAGTCTGCTACATATAGGCCTAAGCTGATTACATGACGCTTAAATTCTTCTCTATTCTCAGCAAGCTCTATCGCATCTAAATCTACTCCTATGAGTTTAGTATTGTGTTTTTTCCATAAACCCTGCTTACCGGCCTCGATTGCAAGGTTAAGCGCAGTCTGCCCACCCATCGTGGCAAGGACAGCATCTATTTTGTTTTCTGTTAATATCTTATCAAGGCTCTCTACGGTGAGCGGTAATAAGTAGATATGATCCGCAGTGATAGGATCAGTCATGATAGTCGCAGGATTAGAATTTATCAAGCTCACTTCTATGCCTTCTTCTCTTAATGCCTTTGAAGCTTGTGTGCCAGAATAATCAAACTCACAGGCTTGGCCTATGATTATGGGTCCACTTCCAATGATCAAAACTGACTTTATAGAATTATCTTTTGGCATATCTCTGAGAGGCTGGTAAATTGGTGGCAAATATAGAGTTTTGTGTCTTAAAGACGTTTTATAGGTATAGCTAAATAATTAAATATGTTGAAGGTTTTAGTAGCGGATAGAGTTCATGATCATCTTATAAATGACCTTGAAAAGAATAATTATAAAGTAGATTACCGCCCAAGCATTTCTCATTCTGAGACATTGGACATAATCAGTGATTACTTTGGTATAATAATCAATAGCAAGACTAAAGCGAATCGAGAATTTTTAGATAAAGCAAGCGAGTTGAGGTTTATAGGACGCCTGGGCTCTGGGTTAGAGATAATTGATCTCGACTATGCCACCGCCAAAGGAGTAAAAGTCTACAACTCACCAGAAGGAAATCGAAATGCCGTCGCAGAACATGCTATCGGTATGTTGCTTTCTCTTTTTAATAATTTGAATAAAGGCGATGCAGAGGTCAGAAAGTTTCACTGGGACAGGGAGTCTAATCGTGGAATAGAACTAGAAGGAAAAACTATAGGGATAATTGGTTATGGGAATACAGGTAGCCAGATTGCAAAGAAGTTGACTAGTTGGGATATGAAGATCCTTGCTTATGATAAGTACAAATCTAACTTTGGGTCTCGGGATGTGAAAGAAACTGATCTCGAGGAAATCTTAAACACAGCAGATATTATCTCTTTTCATCTACCTCTGACACCCGAAACCAGCGAAATGATGAATCAAACGTTCTTAGATAGTATAAAGAAGAATGTGTTCTTGGTCAATACTTCTAGAGGTAAGGTAATCAAGACCCAAGTCCTCATTGATGGCTTAGAAAGTGGAAAAATAAGAGGTGCGTGTCTTGATGTGTTTGAAAATGAAAAAGTAGAAACATTTACAAAGGAAGAAAGAGCGATGTATGCTAAATTGTACGAATATGATAACGTAATTCTGAGTCCTCATGTCGCAGGATGGACAACCGAATCACTATTTAAAATTGCAGCTACATTGATAAACAAAATAAATGCGGACTTTACCAATTAGTTTTTTTAAGCGTTCGATAATGACTAATTGGCATAGTATTAGGCTTGAAATAGATATATATTGTGAAACTTATAGAAATCGGAATTGAAACCGACTTTTAATGAAAGAAACTGCCCTTTTAATTTTCTTATTTTTTATTGGTATTCAGGCTAGCTCGCAAACTACCCTTGAGGGAAAAGTAAGCGATGGTGAATCTGGAGAACCCATTCTCTTTGGGACAGTAGCTTTATACAAAAATGATGTCCTAACCGATGGTGGAGAAACAGATCTGGACGGCAACTACTTCTTCTCAAATATCGAACCCGGCACTTATGAAATTGAAGTAAGTTATGTGGGATACACCACCGAACGGCAAGTAGGCGTAGTTGTAAATGCTGGGAGAACTAATAGGTTAGATTTTAAATTAACAACTGGAGTATTAGTTGATGAGGTAGTCATCACTAGTTATAAAGTGCCGCTAATAGAGATAGATAATACTTCATCTGGAGGTACGGTAACTGCAGAGAAAATCAGGACCCTCCCTACAAAAAATATTAATGCCCTTGCTGCGACAACTGCAGGTCTATCTTCAGTAGATGATGGAGCAATCAATGTAAGAGGGTCTAGATCAAATGCTACGGATTACTACATCGATGGTATCAGAGTAAGTTCTTCTAGTCTTATTCCTGAATCAGAGATCGAGCAGTTGCAAGTTATCACAGGGGGTCTTCCTGCAGAGTTTGGAGATGTGACGGGTGGTGTTATATCGATTACCTCTAAAGGTCCTTCTAATACTTACTCTGGCGGGGTAGAGATGGAGACTACACAGTACTTAGATGCTTATGGTTACAATCAGATCAGAGCAAATGCAAGTGGACCTATATTAAAAAATAGTGAAGGAAAGTCGATTTTAGGATTCAGAATCTCAGGTCAGTACCAATATCAAAACGATGAATCACCAGCTGCCTTTGGTGCACGCAGATTTAGTGCTGATAGAATTGCTGAGTTAGAAGCAGAACCATTCAGAGTTGTAAGTGGTGCATCATTCCCAACTGCAGAGTTTCTGTCAAATACTGATCTGGGCGGTGCATTAAAAGCAAGACCTAATGAGGACCAAACGGATATTAATCTAACAGCTAAAATCGACGCTAGAATTTCAGATAATATTGATCTTTCTTTTTCTGGGAGCTTTGATAAAACTAAAGATAGGTTTACACCAAGTAGTCAATGGGGGCTACTTAATTGGACTCACAACCCTTATTTAAATATTAGTGGGTACAGAGGGAATTTTAGATTCAGACATAAGATAGGCAAGCAGGGATTAGACAAGAATAATAAAAAGATAAAAAGTACTTCTCTAATTAGAAATCTTAGTTATACAGTACAAGGGGGATATGAAAAAAGAAACTCACTTAGAGAAGATTTAGTCCACAAAGATAATTTTTTCAATTACGGTTATTTAGGTTCATCAGATAAGAGTTGGAACCCTACTGCCACTATAATTTCAGATACCGCGACATGGGGAGGACAAATAGTTTTAGATGCCTTTGGAAGACCATATGCACATTTGGGTTATTCTGAGCAAAATGAAGGCTTCACGCCGAGCGAAAATATTAACCCAACGCTGAATCAATTTAATAATATAAATGGAACATTTAATTCTCCATTAAATGATGTGTGGTCTGATCTGTATAGTAATGTAGGACAAGTTTATAATCAGTATGTAAAGTCAGAAACTGATATTTATAATTTCAGATTTACAGGTGGTTTTGATTTAGTACCTGGAAGCTCAGAGAAAGGAAGACACTCTATACAGTTTGGTTTTGCTTACGAGAATAGAATAGATCGAGGGTATACGCTGGCCCCTAGAGGTCTATGGACCTTGGCAAATCTAAATGCGAATAGGCATATCATTGGAATTGATAGCACACAAGTGATTGGTAGTTTTCCTCAATCTATTCCTGGAGGCGTAGCAATGTTTGATCAGTATCAGACAATGATTGAAACAAATAATGATTTACTTTTTTTCCAAAAGTTGAGAGAATTAACCGGTCAATCTGTGAATGAGTATGTGAATGTTGACGGTATCAATCCTAATGACTTGAGTCTTGATATGTTTTCCGCTTCTGAGCTAAATGATTTTGGGATCATTGATTATTACGGATATGACTATTTAGGAAATAAAAACTCAGGGGTAGCTTTTGAGGATTTTTATAAAGAAAGAAATGGCGATAGACGAAGTTTTAATGTAGCACCTAATAACCCAGTCTATGGTGCTTTTTTTATTCAAGATAAGTTCTCTTACAAGGACATCATTTTTAGGTTAGGCTTGAGAATAGACTACTATGATGCTAACACCAAAGTACTCAAGGACCCCTACTCCTTATACGAAATAGAAACAGCCTCAGACTTCTTTACAAGGACAGGGCAGGAAAAGCCAATTGCTGTAGGCGATGAATATAAAGTCTACATAGCAGACGAAGGGTCTACCGAAGTAGTTGGGTACAGATTAGGTGATCAATGGTTTCAACCTAATGGTACAGCAGTATCTAGTGGAGGTGATCTGTTTGGTGGTGGTGTAGTCACTCCAGCATTAGCCGGAGCGGCAGAAGGAAGAGAATTAAATATCCAAAGTCCTGACTATGACCCCAATTCTTCGTTTAAAGATTATGAAGCTCAGATTAACTTTATGCCTAGGCTAGCTTTCTCTTTTCCAATATCTGAGAATGCAGGATTCTTTGCGCACTATGACGTTTTAGTACAAAGACCACCAAGTAATACCATAGCTACCGGTCTTGATTATTTTTATTTCGCAGACCCTAACAGGACTCCAAGTGGTAATCCTAATCTAAGACCAGAGAAGACGATTGACTACGAAGTAGGATTCCAACAAAAATTAAGTAATTCATCTGCCATCAAAGTATCAGCATATTATAAGGAGTTGAGAGATATGATACAGAGTAGAGTATTGACTAATACTTTTCCAGTGACTCAATATGATACTTATGATAATCTTGACTTCGGAACAATCAAAGGATTTTCATTCAACTATGATCTTAGGAGAACTGGCAACTTTGAGTTGCAGGCTAACTATACTTTACAGTTTGCCGATGGATCAGGATCAGACGCTAACTCCTCTAGAGGGCTTAACAGTCGAGGAGCGATCAGAACCTTGTCAGCACTTAGATTTGATGAGAGACATCGGTTAAATGCTATCCTCGATTATCGGTATGGTTCAGGTGCAAGATATAATGGCCCCAGGATCGGAGATGTTGATATATTCGCTAATACTGGTCTGAATATACAGATCACTACAGTATCAGGAAGACCCTATACACAACGAAGAACGGTTGTCCCATTCGGAGGCTCAGGATTTGTAGGAGGGATCAATGAGGCCAGGTTGCCATGGACGACTAAAATGGATCTTAGGATGGATAAAAATTTCAAGCTTTTTGATGATGGGAATCGGAAACCAATGTTTCTGAATGTCTATTTAAGGGTGCAAAACGTATTGAATACTAAAAATATAAGAGCAGTGTATAGTGTGTCTGGAGATCCACTAAATGACAGTTACCTACAATCAACTTTTGGCGAGGATAGGATATCACAAGTGCAAGAAAACGGGCAGAGCGTAGAAAACTTTGTAGATGCTTACAGTTGGAGATTACTAGACGCTGACTTCTTTACATTGCCAAGAAGAATTTATTTAGGAGCAATTATAGAATTTTAAGAGCAAATGAATAATATGAGATTTATTTACTTAATGCTTTTTTTATTTGGATCGCAAGCGATGTTTGCTCATATCAATCCGCACCGTAAGAAAAAATTAAAGAGAGATAGAATAGCCACGATCAGAGAAGAGTGTAAGTCTGCTGTAGCGCAGATCGATCAAGAGATAAATAATGTAAGAGCTAGACTACTGACAGGTGGAGATGTATGGTGGGACCTCAACGAAGGGAAATATATAGTACCTAAAACACAACCAGGAGAGGATGAAGTATCTACCATGTTCGCAGCTTCGGTTTGGTTAGGAGGACTAGATCCGGTAGGTAATTTAAAGATTGCAGCGGTAGATTATAGGAATGGAGGACAAACAGATTACTATACAGGGCCTATAGATCCTAATAGTGGGGCGACAGATCTAGAGATATGTCAAAACTGGGATCAGTTCTTCAAAGTATTGGCGGAGAATGTTGAAGAACATAATAATAACTACGATAAGGCACAGCTAGATGGAGAGACACTAGACTCTGAAAATATCCCTGAAGATGTGTTGTATTGGCCAGGTAAAGGGAATCCATATTTTATTGATAAGTATGAATTTGAATTGCCTAATACGGGTCAAGGATTAGGATCATTTTGGGATGAAGATGGTGATGAAAATTATGATCCAGTCAAGGGAGATTTTCCTATCATAGATATTCGTGGATGCAAACCGGCAAATAGAGCCCAAGCAAAAGAGATAGTTCCGGATGAAATGATCTTCTGGATCTATAATGATGCAGGTGGGCCACACACGCTAACTCAAGGCACTCCGATTTTGATGGAGGTACAGGTGCAAGCCTTCGCCTTCACCTCTAATGATGAGATCAATGATATGACTTTTCAGCGGTACAAGTTAATCAATAGAGCATCTTCCGATATTAGAGATTGTTATTTTGCGATGTGGATAGATCCAGATTTAGGTTGTCATACCGATGATTATCTGGGTTGTGATATAGATAGGAGTCTCGCTTATGTTTATAATGAAGATGCGCTCGATGGCCAAAACGGGTGTACTTGTGATGGAGGAGTCAATACCTATTGTGATGAAGTGCCGATTATGGGAATCGATTATTTTAGAGGTCCACTAGCGCCAAGAAATTTTGATGAAGATGGAAATGCAACCATAACCCCTCCACTAGGTAGTGAAGGAGATACATTGGTAGAGTTGGGGATGTCATCCTTTGTCTATTATAACAATGCTGGAGTAGGAGATCCCGACCCAACTACTACTGACCCTACGATCGATGTAGAATATTATAATTATTTGAGAGGGTTATGGAGAGATGGTTCTGCTATTACTTTTGGCGGTGATGGATTTAATCCAGGCAGTGTGGATTCTATTAGGTATGCATTCCCTAATGCACCTAATCAGACAGGCTGGTCAATGTGTGAAGCTGATCTTCCATTTGGAGATCGGAGGATGCTACAAGCCTCAGGTCCTTTCCTACTTAAGCCACAAGCGGTTAATGAGCTAATCATAGGAGTAGTGTGGGTGCCAGATATCGATTACCCATGTCCTGATATATCTAGATTACTTTTTGCAGATGACTTAGCACAATCTCTCTTTGACAATTGTTTTAAGATCAAAGATGGTCCTGACGCACCTGATGTAGATGTCATAGAGTTAGATAGGGAGCTGGTATTGGTACTGACCAATGACCAAATTACCTCTAACAATAAATTTGAATCATACGAAGAGGCAGATCTTAATCCAGTAGATGCAGGACTAGATTCTTTATATCGTTTTGAAGGGTATCAAATATTCCAGTTGGCAGATGCAAACGTTACTGCGCAAGAATTAAATAATATAGAGAAAGCTAGGCTAGTAAGGCAAGTAGATATCAAGAATGGTATCCAGAGTTTATTTAACTGGAAGCCTGCACTCGAGGACCCTACACCTAACAACACTGAGATAGTATGGACTTTTGAGAAAAAGGTAGAAGCGATGGATGCTGGCTTAGGACATACCTTCAGATTAAATGAAGATGAGTTTGCAGAGGGAGACCGATCTATGATTAATCATAAGCAGTACTTCTATATGGTCTTAGCTTATGCTCAAAACAATTGGAAAGATTTTGATCCGTCAGACGGGTTAGGTCAGCGATCACCATACTGTGCTGGGCGGAGGAATATTAAAGTCACTACAGGAGTACCAAGACCAATAGTATATGAAAATCAAAATGCAGACTATGGGGATGGAGCGATCATAACGAGAATCGCAGGTCAAGGTGCGGGCGAAGTATTTCTTGATTTAGAAGAGGGGATGTACCAGCAGATATTAGACGGGACAACTGACGGCGTAATCAAGTATCGAGAAGGTGCAGGTCCATTAGATATTAAGGTGTACAATCCGATAGAAGTAAAGAATGGAAAATTTAGACTTTCCTTCACTGGGGACTTTAAAGGAGGAGCTACTTGTGGACTACAACCAGGTGCCCGCTGGGTGCTGGAAGACATTGAATCAGGAAAGACGATAGCGTCTGAAACATCGATTGATATATTAAACGAGCAGATCATAAGCGAGTACGGTTTTACGATCTCGATTGGGCAGACGGATGATGCTGGTGATATGGTAGATGATAGCAATGGTGTAATAGGCTCAAGAGTAAGTTATACAGATCAGACTACTGATCCATGGTTAGGATTTATTCCTGATGATGCGCAAGAAGTATTTAATTATTTGCGGACAGCCAGTAATGAGGAAGATAATGAGCTGGACCCAAAGCAAGCTTATAGTCTTGTAGGGGATGCAGCCTTTGTACCTTTTGTGTTAGCAGATTTCAGGTCAGATATATTATCGATATCTCCAGGGTGGAAAGATTTTAGTGGGGGCGAGGCATTGAGAAGTAAGTCTACACTTGCGGAGCTTAACAATGTGGATATCGTATTCACCAGTGATAAATCGAAGTGGAGTAGATGCGTTATTGTGGAAACATCTAATACACAATTTAGCGAAGCTGGATTTGAAAATATAGGTAATGTAGATCAATTTGATCTTAGAGATTCTCCATCTGTAGGTCTTGAGGATAGCGATAGAGATGGCAAGCCAGATCCTGACGGAGATGATGTAGGTATGGGATATTTCCCGGGATATGCAGTAGATGTGGAGACGGGTAAACGCCTTAATATTTTCTTTGGTGAAAATTCAATGTACAATGAAGATTTTGCAGAACTACTAGAAGGGGGCGTAGGGCTCGGAAGCGATATGATGTATAATCCTTCTTCTCAGATATTTACAGAAGGAGTACCGGGCGCACCAGTTTCACTATGGAATTTTGTGACAGGTGGTCAACATCATATCTATGTCACTAGACAGGAGTACGATGGCTGTGCGCAGATCAGACAGCGGCTAGGTAAGAATTTTGTTTTTACATTCAAAAGAGATGCTTTAAAGCTAGTGACATGGGCGGGGATTCCCATTTTGCCACCAGGCTTAAGTATGCGGTCGTATGCAGACGGACTTGTACCCGGAGATGGTATAGTAAAACTACGAGTAGACAACCCATATAATAGAGAAACTAATTTTGGGTTAGGGTCAGAGCTGTTTTCATGTGATGCAGTGGGAGACTTGCCAATCTATGAATTTGAGATTGCAGGCAAAGAATCAACAGCGCTAGAAGGAGGTCAGATAGACTCTGCATTAGCGAATGTTAATGTAGTGCCTAATCCATATTTTGCCTACTCTGATTACGAGAGAAGCAGATTAGATAATGTGGTAAAGATTACTAATCTACCAGCGAGAGCTACAGTGACAATTTATAGCCTTGATGGTAAATTCATTAAACAATTTAAAAGGGATGAACGTGGTGTCCTAAATACGGGAAGAACAAATCCTGGAACTCGATCGTCACAGATCATTCCAGACCTTGAGTGGGATCTTAAAAACAGTAAAGGAATAGCCGTAGCAAGTGGCGTATACATCATACATGTATCGGCACCAGAGTTTGGGGCGGAGCGAACGATCAAGTGGTTTGGTATAAATAGAAAATTTGATCCAGCTGGATTATAGCATGAAAAATTTTATAACAACAAGTCTGATATTTTTCTTTGTTCTAAGCATAAGCTACGCAGGTAATCCTGATAGGCAGGGCGAGTCTGGTGCTGGAGAGCTACTCTTTAATCCATGGGCTAGGAGTGCTGGCTTACATACGCTCGGTACTGCTTCTATCAGTGGGGTAGAGGCGATGCGATTAAACATTGCAGGACTGGGTAGGATCAACAGGACAGAATTGCTTGTGGCCAATACAAGATTATTTGTGGGAACAGATATACAACTGAACGCAGTCGGCTTAGCTCAGAAGCTAGGAGAAAATAGCACCTTTGGAGTTACGCTTACTTCCGTGGATTTTGGTGAGATTCCTATCACAACTACACTTCAGCCAGAAGGGACTGGAGGAACCTACTCTCCTAATTTTTTCCACCTTGGTTTAGGATACTCCTATACGTATGCAAATAAAATATCTGTAGGATTGTTAGTAAGAGGTGTGTCAGAATCCTTGGCTAATGTCTCTGCATTTGGAATTGCACTCGATGCTGGTATTCAGTATGTAAGTGGTGAGAAGGATAATTTTAAATTAGGAATATCATTGAGAAATATAGGATCGCCGATGCGATTTGAAGGGGAAGGGCTTTCTTTTGAAGTAGATAATCCAGGGACCTCTGGAGAGTATAAGATCACCTTTGATAGTAGAGCAGAGGACTTTGAGTTACCCTCTGTTCTAAATATTGGGTTATCATATGACCAATATTTTGCCGATGATCAGATTATGATTAGAGGCGTTGCAAATTTTACTTCTAATTCTTTTTCTCAAGATCAACTTGGAGTAGGAGGTGAATTATACTTCAAGGATATCGTAGCGCTAAGAGCGGCATACAAAGTAGACTTAGGAGCGGTTAATGCAGGAGAGCAAAATGTATATTCTGGATTCGCTGCAGGGATATCTCTAGAATTACCGTTAAATAAGGATAGTGATAGGAAAGTTGGGTTTGATTACTCTTATCGTACAACGGATCCGTTCCGAGGATCACATAATTTTACGGTCAGACTGGCTATATAGGTTGACTATTCCTTAAAAAAGAAATACATTTCTCAGATTATAATAAAACTTATAATTTTATGTTTAAGTCTGATTAGGGTGAAGAAGTCATTAAAAATCATAATGTTAATTCCTATGCAACTCATTGGAGTTCATATCATTTTAACCAACAATTTAAAATCACTTCTAAAAGTACATTCTAAACCAAAGTCCAAAAGGCCAAGACTAAATAATTTTCAACTTTAAAATAATTTTACAATGGGTATAGCCTATATGACACAAGAGGGGTATGATAAGTTAAATGCAAACTTGGATCAACTTAAATCAGTAGCGAGAGCGCAGATAGCTAAAGAGATTCAAGAAGCTAGAGAAAAAGGAGATCTCTCTGAGAATGCAGAATACCATGCAGCGAAAGATGCGCAGGGAATGCTTGAGATGAAGATTAATAAGTTAGAGTTACAGCTGGCAGACGCCAAAGTTATAGATGAGAGTACCATAGATACTTCTCAGGTATCAGTATTGACCACAGTGACGATTAAGAACAAAAAGAATAATAAGGAAGTGACTTATAAGTTGGTATCAGCTGCTGAAGCCAATCTAAAAGAGAAAAAGATTTCAGTGACCTCACCCATCGGCGCTGGGCTCCTTGGTAAAAAGCAAGGTGAGATTGCATCAGTGACTACGCCAGCTGGGGTGACCGAATTTGAAATTATGTCTATCACTATCTAATGCCAAGTATATTCACTAGTATAGTTAATGGAGAGATTCCTTGTTACAAAGTCGCGGAGACAGAGACCTGTCTAGCGTTCTTGGATATCAACCCATTAACCAAAGGACACACCCTTGTCATTCCTAAAGTAGAGATAGATTATTTCTACGATCTTGATGATGAGTTGTTGAGTGATGTTATGACCTTTTCTAAGAAGGTAGCTAAGGCCATACAAAAGGTGATACCTTGCGAGCGCGTAGGAGTGAGTGTAATAGGGTTAGAAGTACCACATGCTCATGTGCATCTTATCCCTTTTTTCGAAATGTCGGAACTCAGTTTCTCCAATCCTAAAATAAAGCTCTCTCACGAAGAATTTACAGCGATCGCTAATTCTATTTCATCAAGCTTTTAATTAGGTCTAGTATAGTGCAATCTGTTTATTTTGGCTTATAATTATTCAGGCTGAGTTTAGGGCCTAAAGCTATTTTTATTATTCTGGCGTTGCACTTCTAAACCTTTAGCATCTTGAGTACATTTAATACTAAACAAATCTATTATGGAATCACTTTCTACTCCAAAACGCTTACTTATTATTTTAGTAGTACTACTAATAGCTGGTGGTGTCTGTATAGCAGGTGGAGCCGGTGGTGTGAAAGTGGGTACTCTTTCTGTATTTGCCTTGTGTGGCATTCTTGCATTTGTGATCAATTGGCTAGTATTTATTCCTTCAAGCCTTATTAAGAGTGAGCAATACTTTGACCTGACTGGGAGCATAACTTATTTAAGTGTGATTGCAGCTGCTGTATATCTTGTGCCGGACCTGGGTATGCGTGCTAAGATTGTAGCGATTATGGTCTCGCTATGGACATTAAGGTTGGGGATATTTTTATTTACTCGTATACTCAGAGCTGGTCATGATGATAGATTTGATAAGATCAAGGTAGATCCACTTAGATTTTTTATGGTTTGGACTTTGCAAGGTCTCTGGGTTTTACTCACCGCCGCTTGTGCTTTATCGATAATTAGTGGTGGGGTAGATAAGACAATAGGACTGATAGGATATATTGGTATTACTATGTGGTTAATAGGGTTTACTATTGAGATAATAGCAGATAGGCAAAAGACGGCCTTTAAAAAGGATCCTGGGAATAAAGGAAAGTTTATAAGCTCTGGATTGTGGTCGTGGTCACGCCACCCCAACTATTTTGGGGAGATACTTTTGTGGTGTGGAGTTGCAGTATTAGCACTTCCTATTTTGATTGGTTGGCAGTATGTGACATTGATCTCTCCAGTATTTGTATATCTACTCTTAGCTAAGGTATCTGGTATCCCGCAGCTAGCGGCAAAAGGTAAAGAGCGATGGGGTAATGATCCGGCATATCAAAAGTACTTAGCAAGAACTTCTTTGCTGATACCTATGCCTCCTAAGAGTTAAACTGAGGTATTTAATTTTTTCTCCCCGATTACTTCTATCATAGCCGGAGCTAAGAGTGATGCTCCAGGTGATTTTTCCAGTAGGGTAAATTCTTTCATGGCTTCTGATGCAACCTTTGCTTTAAGCTTCCCCATTTCTACAACCTTTGGCAAGTATATTTGTAAGAAAGTTTTAGGCCACTGCCAGACAAGGTCGTGAGGTTTTGCCATCTTACTAAGTGGTCGTGTATGGTAAACAGATAGACCACTAAGCTCAAAGAGCTTAGGTGTTTTTTTGCCGATATTGATTTCACCGATTCCATTATCAAAGCTAGTTAGCGCTTGGAAGATTGCTTCTTTTAGATTTGGAAATTCGGGAGTCGTCTGGAAGGTAGACCAGTCATAATACTCCTGTACAACAAAACGACCACCTGGCTTTAATGCTTCACTTACTTTCGCTATTATTTGATGAGGATTAGGAATCCATGCTAGTGCCCAACGACAATATGCACCATCTAAACTGTTGGATGATAATTCCATGTCATTAAAATCACAAGCCTGTGTTTCGATATTGAGATTGTGGAATGTGGCTATTTCATCTAAATATTGGATGTAAGATTCAGATTTGTCTATACCTATTACTTTTCCTTTGGTGCCAACTAGATAGCCTAACTCTTGTGTGCAAAATCCTGGGCCACAACCTAGATCAAGTAGCTCATCTCCCATGGAGAATCCTGCAATTTCCCACCCTCTTCTTGCCTCGCTACTCCATACTTGATGTTGATATCCTAATCTCCGAAGTTCTTCACGATCCGTTCCTAGGATATAGGCATTTTTTTCTTTTGATTCCAATTCAGCTATTTTATAATGTTAAAAGGTAAAGAGAAATACTGCAATGCAAAACTAATAGTAGAGGCAAGCATAAACTACTTAACCTTCCCAGGATTATCCTTAACATAACTAGCCCAGCCAGAGTGCTTCTTTACACCAGCCAATGGCGACCCCAACTGATTGTAATGAGTATAAGCTGCTCCTAATGCATCAGTAGCATCTAGTTTGTATTGAGAGAGATCTATTTTGAGTATAGCTTGTAGCATGCCAGCTACTTGCTCTTTGGAGGAGTTGCCATTACCAGTGATAGACTGTTTGATTTTCTTAGGTGCGTACTCTGCGATATTAAGCCCCATAGTGATAGCGGCAGCTATGGACACACCCTGTGCTCTTCCTAGTTTTAGCATCGATTGTACATTCTTACCATAGAAAGGAGTCTCGACGGCCATTTCTGTAGGGAGGTAGGTCTCGATGATTTCTTGTAACTGGAGATAGATTTCCTTGAGCTTAGTCTGATGATCATTAAAGGAGGTGAGGGTGATTACACCCATACTTTGGACGGTTACCTTACCACCTTTTACCTCAATGACTGCGTATCCTAAGACATTAGTGCCTGGATCTACGCCAAGTATTTTACAATCCTTACTCATAAGTGGTTAAATGTATAGATTAAGTACGATTATTGAACTAATCGTAGTATAACTAGCGTCTTATATATTATATGTTTTCTAAAACTGAAAATGGTGGTTTACTATCCCTCAATAAGTCCAGTACTATTAACTGGATTATAAAGGGATTGTTGGTAGTCGTCTTTTGCGTGATTCTCACTTATCAGTTGACTAACGATAATCAGCTATCAGTTTTATGGGATTCATTTGTGGCCACGCTTAGCTATGATAAAATCTGGTTTCTTGTCCTGGCCTTGATCATGATGCCTATTAACTGGAGTCTTGAAGCGATAAAGTGGGGAGGATTGATAAATAAGTTTGAGGTGATATCTTTTAAGAACTCTTATTATGCGATCATGAGTGGATTGACATTAGGAATACTTACACCCGCTAGGATCGGAGAGTATGGTGGTAGAGTATTGTACGTAAAAGCGGAGAATAATTGGAAAGCGGTCATAACAACATTTATTACTAGTATAAGTCAGAATCTCGTTAACCTCACTTTTGGATCTTGTTGTACGATTGCTTTTGTGTATTATAATTTTGGTTTGGATCAGATGCTCTTGATTGCAAGTTTGCTATTTGTGTCGGTATTGACTCTGATTGCCTATACATTGTATTTTCATATCGATACTCTCCAGAAATTTTTTAAAAAGATATCCATTCCATTTATTTCTAAAGCTTTAAAGCAACACTTAAAAGTTTTGAAGCTATTTTCTAAACAAGATCTGCTTACGGTTTCGGTCTGGTCTCTTATGAGGTACTTGGTATATTGTTCTCAGTTTGTGCTTCTGCTCTATTTCTTTGGAGTAGAGGGTTCGTTTGCTATGATGTTTTTGGGTGTCTCTACTGTGTTTTTAATACAATCTGCGATACCCCTCCCACCGATGCTCAATGTTTTTGCACGGAGCGAAATCGCGTTAATTGTCTGGGGAATCTTTAGTATTAATGAAATCGCCATAATATCTTCTTCGTTTGGACTTTGGATCATCAACTTATTGATACCTGCATTTATAGGATTGTTGCTATCGATGAATAAGAATGTGGTGAAGTCATTTGGCTATGAAAAATAGTTTGTTCATTTTTTTGATATTGGTTTTTTGTTCAGGGTTAATATCTGGACAGGCCTTGCAAGAGGTAGATCTCTGCTACATAGATAATCATACCTTTCAAGGAGGAGAGAAACTTCGGTATAGGATTTATTACAACTGGAAGTTTGTATGGATACCTGCTGGAGAGGTAGAGTTTTCTGTGGAGGAAAGTGATACACACTTTCATGTAGACATAATAGGTAAGACCTATCCAGCATATGAAGACTTTTTTAAAGTGGATGATTTCTACACTTCACGGATAGATAAATCTAACCTTTTACCAGATTACTTTTTACGAGACGTAGAGGAAGGGAGTTATAATCGATATGACTCTATTTTGTTTGATCAACAAAACTTACATATCGAGTCTCACTGGGGTAAGCAAAGAGAAGACGTAGAATTATTTGAATTTGAAATGAAAGACTGTGTCCAGGATATGGCATCAATACTTTACTTCGTAAGGAATTTAGACTTTGATGTATATGATAACAAGACTGTAATACCAGTAAAAATCTTTTTTGATAAAGAGTTATATCCGCTTAAAATGGAGATCAGCAAAAGGGAAAAAAAGAAGATTAAGGGACAAGGAAAATTTAAAACTATAAAACTAATCCCAGAGGCAGTAGATGGCCATGTATTTGATGAAGACACAAAAATGGATGTATGGATATCCGATGATAACAACAGAATACCGTTGTTAATAGAATCTCCACTAACCATCGGTTCTGCCAAAGCAGTTTTGATAAAACATGAAGGGCTAAGATATCCTCTAGATGCAAAGTTAAAGTGACATGAGTGCGTTGTACTTGCTGTAGCACGTGAGTGCTACCTCCCTCTCAATGAGCAAATAGCGCTTTGTACTTTTATGCAGTTCACTTGCTCTCACTAAAAGGAGAGCAGAGCCCTTAACTGAGAGAAAGCCCAATCCAAGGAGCGATTTAATGATGCCTCCCTTTATTGCCTGAAAACTCCATCGCCTCCCCTTTACCAAACCCATAGCTGATCCCGAAAGTTACAAACCTACCACGCTGACTGAAGTTGTAGGCGTAGAAATTAGCGGCATTAGTTTCTCCCTCGCGCGCTCTTGCTGCAAATAAGTCTCTTACACTTAGATTTAAGATCGTTCTTCCTTTCATTAGTTTTTTTCTCATTCCTAGATCTACGGTCGTATATCCAAAGTATATAGATTGGAAATTTTTTGTTCTGGATCTATGACTACCCGTTACTTCCATATCTATATCAGATGGCAACTTAACCTTTGCTCTTAATCTTCCTGTCCACCTATCTGCTGAAAAGTCAAAGATATCTTCTTCAAAATTTACACTTCTATCTTCAAAATTATAATTGAAATCTCCAGTGAATGATAGTTTCTTGCTAGCGTTAAATTTGCCGCTCATCTCATAACCGTAAGTTTTGTTAGTACCAATATTAAGCGGGAGGGTAGTACTAACATTGTTTTCAAATGTCGTTATTCGTTCTACAGCATCTGTTGTATAGCGATGATATACGCCAAAGTTGAATGAGAATTTATTCGCTACATAGATACCATTCACTTCATAGGAGTCGGTAAATTCTGGTTGTAGATTAGGATTTCCAGTATAGACATTAAAGGTATTTCTTATGTTGAAGAAAGGATTTAAGTGCCACATACGAGGTCTATATATTCTCTTAGAATATCCAGCTTGGAAAGAGAGTGCTTCGGTTACTTTGTAACTAGTGTGTACACTTGGAAACAGATTAGAGTAGTTTTGAGATCCTTCTTCTCCGGTATTAGTCAATAGAGTATTAAGATCAGTATGCTCTAACCTTAAGCCTCCCTTCAATCCCCACTTATCACCTTCATAGCCAGCGGTTACATAAGTACCTAGTACTTTTTGATTGTACTCAAAGTTGTTAGTGAGTTTGTCATTTAGAGTCCATTCTGAGTCTATTAGATCTTCTACACCATAGTCGTTTCCTACATCATTGATTAGATACTGAGCTCCAGCCTCTAGTATTACTTGATCGCTAAATGGTTTTGTATAGTCTAGCTTATAAGCAAAATTGGCATCTTTAAAATCTGTCCGTACATTTTGCTGGTCGGTATCGAGATTACCAGTGGTCACTGCATTAATAAACTCAGAAGTCTGATCCTTACCAAAAAATCTTCCAGTGGCGCTTATGAGTAGTGCATGCTCTTTGTGATCTTCAAAGTTGCTCTTGTACTGTAATTCGTATTGGTATTTTGGATTAGTAGCTTCTGTAAGCTCTGATCTGTCCCATTGGTTTTCAAGGATGTTGGGAGCGCTGTATTGACTAAACTCGGTAGCTGAATTTTCTTTCTCTTTTTCTAGCGCATAACTTCCGCTTAGTGTGATGACATTGTTTTTATTGATGTGATAATCGGTTCCTAGTATCAAGTTATAGAAAGTCTCATTCTTATCTCCATTCCCTATACTTTCTACAGAGGAATTATCGATTTTATTTAGATTAAGAGATTCTGATTTTCTTGGATAGGTACGGTAACCCGCACCGAGTTGTGTGAATAAGTTAAACTTCTCTGTCCTCCGATTTAGGCTTAATCCAAAGCTATGATTATTTGGTACTCCTGAGTTAAGGGTCACAGAACCATTGATTCCTTTTTTCTCTTCTTTCTTTAGGACAATATTGACTATGCCAGTGGATCCTTCAGCATCGTACTTAGCAGATGGATTGGTGATCACTTCTACTTTATCGATCATATCGGCTGTTATACTTCCGAGCGCATTCCCACCATCAGACAGCACGCTTGGTTTGCCATTGATAAGAATCTGCACCCCTGCATTACCACGCAAGGATATCTCACCTTCTATACTCACGGCTACTGACGGCACATTATCTAATACTTCGAAAGCACTAGCCCCTGAGCGACTCAGATCTTGACCTACATTGAACACCCTTTTGTCTAGCTTAAATTCAGTCTGCGATCTTTCTGCTCTTACCGTAACTTCATCTAGGGTCTCTCCATCGAGGCCTAACTTTATTTCGCCTAGATCGACTCTATTATTTGTAATTGTGAATTCGTCAATTAGAAGATCACTAAAACCAATAAAACTCACATTGACATTAAACTCAGCAGCATCTGTACTGATTAAGAACTTGCCATCTTGATCTGTTGTAGTACCAGTTATCATATCGCCAGTTGGTTTATCTGACAACATGATTGTTGCAAATTCGATTGGTTGAGCATTAGTGTTTTCTACCACCTGACCACTGATTATGGTCCTAACTTTTTGCGCCTCCAATGATCCTAAGGATAGTATCATTGTGGTAATAGTTAATATGAATGTAAATGTAGTTTTCATTTGAATAAGTTTGGTCTGCGTGTAAGTATTAAACAGATATAAGTAAGACTTAGTTATGTATAATTGGTTTAATATGAAACTAAATAAAAACAGTACAGTTCAATAAAAATCTGAGAGAACACAGCTGTTAAGCAGGCTTTAAACGCATAATATTTGCAAAATGTTAAGTCTTCATAGGATAAATTATGAATGCAAGCAATTAATCAATAATTAGAATGGCTGATGTTCTATTTATTCATTATTAAAACTATTTTAGCTTTCTATCAATCAAACATTTCTAATTAGATGAACGATAAATTAGATTTTCCACACCTAGGCAGTGTATTGGGTCACCCGTCGCAGTTATTCGTATTATTTTTCACAGAGATGTGGGAGCGGTTTTCTTATTATGGGATGAGAGGGTTATTAGTTTTGTTTTTGACCACTTCGATATTAGGAGATGAAGTAAAAGGATATGCTCCAGGATGGGGCTGGGATAACTCCAACGCGCTCCAGCTATATGCACTTTATACAGGCTTGGTTTATTTCACACCATTGATAGGGGGAATGTTAGCAGATAAATACCTTGGATATCGCAAAGCCGTAATCATCGGTGCCTTTGTTATGGCCCTTGGTCATGGACTTATGGCTTTTGAGGTTCCTATTTTGTTCTTTTTTGGTCTCACTGCATTGATCGTGGGTAATGGTTTATTTAAGCCAAATATCTCTTCTATGGTGGGCCAGCTATACAAGGGAAAAGAGGATCAAAAAGACTCCGCATATACGATTTTTTACATGGGAATAAATGCCGGTGCATTTCTCGGAATATTACTGTGTGGATATATAGGTGAAAAGATAAATTGGTCCTATGGCTTTGGATTAGCTATGATTTTTATGATTGCTGGAGCTTTACAATTTTGGTTTTCAGGAAAGATATTTGGAGAGATAGGTAAAAAACCGCAAAATGATGGGCTTGCTGATGTGGAAGTAAAAACGGAGACGATTGATCCTGAGGTAAAATCTAAAAGAACCATTATATGGTCGGTTATAAGTATAGTTATTGGAGTTATGATTTACTTTCTCATGCGCTGGTTTCATGGAGACAGTTTAGAAGGGATTTTAAGTATTGTAAATAATTTGTACATGCCTGGATTGTTACTAGGTAGTGTGATCGGTACCGTTGGGTTTATAGTTACTGATCCTTCCTTATCAAGGATTGAGAGAGATAGGGTTTGGGTCATTGTAGCTTTTTCTTTTTTCGTTATTTTCTTTTGGTGGGCCTTTGAACAATCTGGAGGGTCGATGACTATTTTTGCGGCAAATTATACGGATAGAACACTTGAAGGAAGTGGTGCAATAATTTTTAATACTGTTAATTCGATATTAACTCTTGGTGCCTTAGCAGTGATTACTTGGGTGCTTTTAAAATTATTTAGAGTGACGTGGTCAGAAGTAAGTGTAGGGAATACCATTCTTGCTGCAAGTTTTGTTTTGATTTGGGGATTAGTAATATGGATGCTCTATAGAGAATTTGTAGCAGAGCAATCTGAAGTGCAAGCATCATGGTTTAGTATATTAAATTCATTTTTCATCATAACATTAGCTCCATTATTCACAAAATTTTGGGAAAAGAAGATTGTTACTTCAGGTCCTGTAAAATTTGCTTTAGCCTTGTTTTTAGTTGGGCTAGGATTTGCGTTTTTAGCATTAGGAAGCGCGGGTATAGAGCAAGGGGCTCAGACAGCATCAGTGAGTATGGTTTGGTTGATACTAGCTTATTTTTTCCACACTAGTGGTGAGCTTTGTATTAGTCCAGTTGGTTTATCCTATGTAAGTAAGCTAGCGCCAGTAAGATTGCTAGGACTGATGTTTGGTATTTGGTTTATAGCTAATTTCATAGCTAACTGGGCAGCAGGTATGACGGGTAGTTATATTGATGTGATAGTAGAAAATAATAGTATGTCTGTGTTCTTTTTAATATTTACGGCGATTACCATGGGTGTAGCGGTGCTATGTATCCTGTTCAAAGGAGTATTAACTCGAAGGATGCACGGGTTCGAATAGACTCCGATATAACTGTTTATCTTTTTTAAGTAGATAGAATATAGTAACTACAAGGATAACGATAGAGATCAGTGAGCCTTCATACCCGAAGGCTCCACCGGAGATGTAGTCATTGCCAGTTTCTTCGAGGTCTACTAAGCTGTGGATCTCTAATCCACTTACAGGGAACCCCAAGAAAGCACTTTGCACAAAATTCCAGCTGGCATGGAATCCAGTAGGCATCCATATGTTCTTATACTTTAAGAATAAGAGTCCCATTAAAACACCTCCTAAAATGAGATTAATCATGCCCATCCATGAAGCATTAGGGTTGCCAAGATGCACTACAAAGAATAGCAGAGAAGATATTATCAGAGCAGCTAGTGTGCCTATCCGATGCTGTATCATAGGAATAAGAAATGACCTAAAAATAATCTCCTCAGAAAAACTCTGAACGATGAAAAATAAGATGAAGCCAAAGAAAAAATATGGACTATAGTCAATACCATTAACCTCTACTTGATCAAGTAAGTAAAGAATAACAAAACCTCCACCAACCAGCACAAAGCCCAAACTCCAGCCCAGCACCGAATCTTTCATAATCCTTTTATCGGTATAGCCTAGCTTAACCTCTGGTATTTTAAACAAAAAAACCTTTACTATATAGGTTGTCAATAAAAGGATGAAGGTAACCGGTAAGTAGTATTGTACTAGCTCGGTTATCGGATTAATGTCTATGCTATCAATTGTGCCTGAAGGAGAGCCCGCAGGTTCTGCAAAATTAAAATATACAAAAGTAAAAGCACCTGCTATGACAACAAATATGATGAACTCCAACAAGACTAATAACGTCTGTACCAGTAAGTTTTTCTTTTGCACTCGAGTTGTTGAAGGACTATTGATGCAGACTCATATTTCTGATTATAATTTTGCTACTCACTAATATAATAAGTGATTTTAGTCAACCATTTTTTAGGATCGGGCTCTTCACCTGGATCAGTTACATACTCCTCTATATATGGAGAATTATGAAGGATATTATAGTCCTTCATAAATGACTCCACTGCAGCATGAGCGGCCGGTGTGCCGTCGTAATCTCCAAAGTATTCTACGACGATAGAACGACTAGCCGGTAGTGTAAGCGATTGTGCACCTCTTATGGCGATTGGTTCTTTAATCTGAATTGCAGCTGCCATATCGACCATTTTAGTGCCATCATTAAAGCCATAAAATAATCCACACGGCGTACCAATCTCTACACCAGAGGTTTGTGCCTTAGTGAATAGGCTGCCTAGATTACCAGCATAAAACTGCTGCACATTATCGTATCCTACCTCCTGCCTATTAAGTATAAAGTGTTTTTCAGGTTGTGTGGTTTCTATTATTTTATAGCCATTGTATATTTTTTCAGTTACTCTTTTTTTAGCAAGTGCGGCCATTTTGTTGAGTCCATTTTCGAAGTCTTTCTCCATCTTTTTCTTCGCTCCAGTGATTAGCATATATCCTCTAATCAAAAATGGGAGATCACTCTCGCTATAGTGTTTCCAGACTACTTCGGTTTTACCTTCTTTATCATTAAAATTAAACTCCGCAGTAGAGGGCTCATCAAATCCTTCAAACACCATTTTTGATTTGTGAATTGCACCTACAGAACTTTCTATAGCTGTCATAGTGCCAGCCCCTACTTCCTCGTTTCCAGACCAGGAGTAACTAGCTCCGACTCCTTGGGTGGTAGGCCCATATTCGACTTTCATAGCTGGATCTTTGTCATACCACGGAGACCACTTCTCCCAGACCTTGAAATCATTTACCATATTGAATAGCATATTCTTAGGAGCATCTATGGTAAGAGACCTTTCTGTATTAAAGTTTTTTGGACCTATGGCACATAGACCACAGTAGATCAATATGACAAGCAATAAAAACCCCAGCAAATAATAAAGTAACTTCTTCATAATATTTTATTTGGGATTACTATCCCTTTTGTTTTTGTAAATACGAGCAATCAAGAACATTAAGAGGCCCGCTATTAATATACCAATGATCGCATATAGAAAGTTCAACTTATTCTTAAAAACTGCTAACAACACAATAGCTATCAAGAAAAGTGATGGTAATTCATTGAATAGTCTAAACTGAAAAGAACTGAATCCGGTCTTAGCTACGGCAAGTCTCTTAATCAAGACTTTGCAGTAGTGGTGATAGCCTGTGAGCAAAATGATTAACGTAAGTTTTACATGTAACCATCCATTTACCTTAAACCAGTCCATACCATAATCTATAATCATCATAGTACCACAGATGTAGGTGAGTATCATGGCTGGGGTACAGATGATCTTATAGACTTTTGTTTCCATCAAATGCAACTGCTTGCGTAGAATGTCTTGCTCAGGTTGTTGCTTGTCATAAGCCTCTGTATGGTAGACAAACATCCTGACTAAGTAAAACAACCCTGCAAACCAAGCCGTAAACCCAATAATGTGTAAAGCCTTTAGGAGAAGTAATAACATATGGCACTAAGATAAAATGCTATTTTAGAGAATGTACAAAATTTACTGTTTCTTCTGTGTCATATTATTATGGTCTTGTAAGGCAGATGTGTCTAAATCAATCTCAGAGATACAAAACCCCTCTAATCAAAGCAGTGGAGAATCATCCTTGCTAGTGGGCGATGACGGTCAAGTATACCTGTCCTGGATAGACTTAGAAAGTGATACCATCAGTAAGTTACAATATGCAAAGCTGGTTGATAATAAATTTTCAGAAGTTACCACAATTGCACAGGGCACAGATTGGTTTGTCAATTGGGCAGATTTTCCTGCCTTGGTACAATTTCCTAATGCTGATAAACTGCTTGCGCATTGGTTACAAAAAACTGATGATGGCACTTATGATTATGATGTGAGGATATCCTCCACAAACACACAGAGTAAAACTTGGAGTACCTCACAAATTCTACATAATGATGGTATTGCTGCTGAGCATGGTTTTGTATCGATGACAACTTATCAAGATAAATTATTAGCCGTGTGGCTAGACGGGCGCAATATGACCAAACACGAAGAGAGTGATATGGAAAAAGATGCTCATGGTCATGGGCATGGTAACGGAGCCATGACGCTTAGATCGGCAGTCATAGATGCAGATAATAACATAACTCAAAGAGTGGAACTAGATCATCAAGTGTGTGAATGCTGTCAGACAGATGTTGCAATTACAGACAAAGGGCCAATAGTCGTTTATAGAAATAGCGATAATGGAATCAGAGACATTTATTATACGCGCAAGATTGGCGATGACTGGACGATACCTAAATCCGTGTATGAAGATAACTGGCAGATATCTGGATGCCCTGTAAATGGACCTCGTGTAGATACGAGAGGTAGTCAGGTAGCGATCACTTGGTATTCTGGTGCAGATCAGAATGTCAAGACAGTTTACTCTAAAGATAATGGCGAGCGTTTCTCAGAACCTATGATTGTTAATGAGGGGGAGACTTTAGGGAGATTAGACATCTGCTTTATAAGTAATGATGAGTATGTTGTTAGTTATTTGGAGTCTGATGATGATAAAGCAAAAGTGATGCTTAAAAAATTTGACATGGCAGATGGATCCTCCAAGGTTGACACCGTAGGAGAAACTAGCTCAGCAAGAGCTAGTGGCTTTCCTAGAATGGCAGCTACAGATGATCAATTATATGTCAGTTATACTTATGTGGATTCTACCTATCAGAAGGTAGTAGTTAAGGCGCTTAATATTTAAATTTTGCTATTTTAGATAAAGTACCAAGTATGTTACTTGTAAAACCATTAATGGGATTAAATGAGAAATAAAATATTTTTTAAAGTAGGTCTTATAATATTTTGTTTTGCCTGCTTGTTCGCCTGCCATTCGGCCAGTGTATTGGGTAAAGAAATAGAAGAAAAGCAAACAGTCATTGATGTGCCACCCGCAGCTAAAGAGAGTGACGGTTGGCAATCATTATTTAATGGCAAAAACTTAGATGGATGGCATGTCTTTAATAATCCTGATACAGATGGCAAGTGGAAGGTAGCAGATGGTACATTGTTTTTTGATAGTAGTATGGAAGGGAAGGGTGGTGATATCGTAACCGATGGAGATTATGAGAATTTTGAATTTATGCTAGAGTGGAAAATCTCTCCTTGCGGAAATAGTGGCATCTTCTGGGGAGTACAAGAAGATGGTGAGTTAGATAGAACATGGCACTCAGCACCAGAGATGCAAGTTCTAGATAATACCTGCCACCCCGACGCTAAGATCATTACCCATAGGGCAGGTGATCTGTATGATATGATATCATGCTCGGAGGAAACTGTAAAGCCTGCTGGTGAATGGAATGAGATAAAGATCGTAGCTGATAATGGCAAGTATAAATTCTATCAAAACGGAGTCAATGTGGTAAGTTTTGAGATGTTCAACACAAAGTGGGATGAGATGGTGATGAATAGTAAGTTTAAGGATAGAGAACACTTTGGAAAATATCGCAAAGGAAAAATTGCGCTACAGGATCACAGTAATGACGTATGGTTTAGGAATATCAAAATCAAAGAAATATAATCTACAATATATAATCACGAATAAGCTAAAACGAAAAACTAATAACTATGGAAAACAACACTTCTGGTGTAAATGCTGATAGACTGTTTTATGGCAGTTGCTTTGCATTGATCACAACAGCACTATCCTTCAGTATCAGAGCAGGTATCTTGCCACAGCTTGGAGAAGAGCTAAGCTTATCAGCTGCACAATTAGGAACGATCAATTCAATGTGGTTTCTGGGATTCCCTATATCCATGGTGATTGGCGGATTGATTTATCATAGTGTTGGAGGAGCTAAGATTATGGGCTTTGCATTTTTTGCACATGCTGCCGGTATATTACTGACCATCTTTGCAGGTAGTTATAGCATGTTATTGATCTCTACATTATTGATAGGTCTTGGCAATGGTTGTACAGAGGCAGCCTGTAATCCTATGATAGCTGATGCTTATGAGGGCAATAGAATGAGTAAGATGATGAATCGATTTCATATGTGGTTTCCGGGAGGTATAGTTTTAGGTAGTTTGATTTCTTTAGGCATGACTACTATGGGGATGAGTTGGCAAGCACAGATATGGATCATCATGATACCTACTTTGATCTATGCTTACTTATTTTGGGGACAAAGTTGGCCTACAGCGAAGGTGGCAGAAGGCGGCACTATCGGTGGTAATATTAGCGCGATGATTTCTCCATTATTTATTTTCATTTTTGCATGTATGGCGCTGACGGCCATCTCAGAATTTGGCCCTACTCAGTGGGTAGAGTTAATACTTAAGAGTAGTGGAGCTAAGCCGATGCTAGTACTTGCCTTGATTACAGGGACGATGGCCATAGCAAGATTCTTCGGAGGTAATATGGTTGCACAGTTCAATACGACAGGAGTATTATGGGGGTCAGCGATATTAGCAACACTAGGCTTGTTCTTATTTACCACGCTTTCTGGAGGTATGGTTTATGCAGCAGCATTTATTTTTGCATTAGGTATTGCATACTTCTGGCCTAACATGATTGGGTTCGTAGCAGAGTATATTCCCAAAAGTGGGGCATTAGGTATGTCAGTAGTAGGAGCGGTAGGAATGTTTTCTTCTTCTATTTTTCAGCCGATCATCGGAGGATGGATAGACGGCAATAGAGCTACCGGTACTGAGAATGGATTGACGGGAGATGCATTAGAGTTATTTACAGGCCAAGAGACCTTATCTACAATGATGTTGTTTCCAGCCGTATTGATTCTGCTATTTGGAGTCCTGTATTTCTGGATGAAAAATAAAACTCCCGAAGCAGCCTTAGCGCACTAAAAAATTAACAATAAGTATTAAAATGGTCTAGGGGATTTCCTTAGACCATTTTAATTATAAAGGGATTCTCTATTTATAAATTCCAAAATTTATGAAAGTACTAAATCTACTTACGCTGTCATTTTTGTTTTTTCTATTCACGGCATGTGCTCCTAAGAAAGCAATAATAGAGCAAAAGCAATCCTCTCTTACCAAGCTCCAAAACGTGATCAATGAATATGAAACATACAATAATAGTCGGCCTGATAGGTCATGGAGAATGTATACTGATGAAGAGCAAGAAAGTCGAATAGCTAAACTAGCCGAAATAAAAAATAAATTAGATAGAGTCGAGAACGATGGACTGTCAGACATGGACATTATCAATAGAGATGTCTTAATGTATATCATCGACAATAATATACAGACAGCTAAAAATGGATTAGACCTGATGCCGATTAACTCAGAAGGTGGATTCGTAACCGGTATATACTTCAGCACTGCCAATACAAGACTTACTAATGCAGCGTCTAAAGAAAAGTATAAGAAAAAATTGGAAACGATGCCAGAGTATATCACCTGGCAAATGGGCAAAATGAAAAAAGGAATAAGCCAGGGCATTACCCTCCCTAAGTTGATTATAGAAAAGGCACTTCCATTAATCAAAGTACATAGAGATGCGACAGTGGAAGAGAGTGTTTTTTATAAACCATTGGCTAAGCTAGAGGATAAACAATATGATGATGAGATTAGGAAAATTATTACTTATAAAGTAATACCAGCGTTTACAGATTTATACGATTTCTTGGAAAATGATTACTATAAAAGTGCAAGAGACGAAATAGGTATATCAGGAATAACTGGAGGAAAGAAATTCTATGAACAAAGAGTAAAATATTACACGTCTCTTGACATAACGCCAGAAGAGGTTTTCGAAATAGGACAAAAAGAAGTAGCTCGAATCAGACAGGATATGGAAGGCGTGATCAAGGAATTAAACTTTGAAGGTAGCTTTGCCGACTTCTTAAAATTCCTAAGAACAGATCCACAGTTCTATGCTAAGACACCAGAAGAAATATTAGGTTATGCCTCATGGCTCTCCAAAAAGATAGAAAACGAAATGCCCAAATATTTTGGGAAACTTCCACGAATGCCATTCTCCGTAAAGCCAGTACCCGCTGCCATAGCCCCAAACTATACCGCAGGCAGATACTCTGGCGGAAACTATAAAACTAATCGGGCAGGACAGTACTGGGTGAATACTTACGCTTTGGATACGAGGCCACTTTATGCCTTACCAGCGCTCACCCTGCATGAGGCCGTACCAGGGCATCACCACCAAATGATGCTATCTCAAGAGATTGAAGGAGTTCCTAGTTTTAGAAGAAATAATTACCTCAGTGCTTTCGGTGAAGGGTGGGGGTTATATTGTGAATACTTGGGCGTGGAGATAGGTATGTATGAGACACCCTATGATCACTTTGGTAGGATGACCTATGAGATGTGGCGCGCCTGTAGACTTGTAGTAGATGTAGGTATGCATTATAAAGGTTGGACGAGAGAAGAGGCTTTGGAATTTTTAGCGAGTAATACCGCGTTATCGCTTCATGAGGTCAATACTGAGATAGACCGATACATCGGGTGGCCAGCACAAGCTGTATCCTACAAGATGGGTGAGATCAAGATCAGAGAATTAAGAATAAAAGCAGAAGCTGCACTGGGTGAAAATTTTAATATTAGAGAATTTCATGATCGGGTGCTAGAAAATGGATCGGTGTTGATGAGTACTCTAGAAGGGATTGTAGACAAATATATAGCTGATAATAGCAAGCCTTAGAATTTTGCTAGCGTTCACGCTTTCAAAATATGTAAAGACTAGACAATTATTTATAGATAAACCTTTATCTTTTATAAATTTAAATGTAACAACAAAAAATAAAAATATGCCACGTAAATTAAGAATGGGAATGGTCGGAGGAGGCCGTGGAGCTTTTATAGGAGGAGTACACAGAATGGCCGCCGCACTAGATGGGGAGATAGAGCTGGTAGCCGGAGCATTCAGTAGTAATCCTCGTAAATCTAAGTTGTCTGGCAAGGATTTTTATTTAGACGCTAAGCGAGTCTATAAGTCCTATGAGGAGATGATTATCAAGGAGAAGGCATTGCCAGCTGACGTCCGTATAGATTTTATATCCATTGTTACCCCTAATCACATGCACTATGGTCCGGCTAAGATGGCACTCGAGAATGGTTTTCATGTGATCTGCGATAAGCCTCTCTGCTTCAGCATGAAAGAGGCAAAAGATCTACAACAAACAGTCAAGAAGTCAAAGTTAATATTTGCACTAACCCATAACTATACTGGATACCCAATGGTCAAAGAGGCTAAGGATATGGTAAAGTTGGGTAAGCTAGGAAAGATCAGAAAAGTAGTTGTAGAATATCCGCAAGGGTGGTTATCTACTAGAGTGGAGCAGACCAATCAGAAACAAGCTGCCTGGCGCACAGATCCTAAAAAATCGGGTATCGCTGGAGCGATGGGCGATATAGGCACACACGCAGAAAATCTAGCGGAGTACATCACAGGACTAAAGATCAAAGAAGTATGTGCAGATATCAGCGCAATTGTCAAAGGGAGGAGGCTAGATGACGATGGTAATGTGTTACTAAGATTTAGTAATGGAGCAAGAGGTGTACTGATAGCGAGTCAGATCTGTGCTGGAGAAGAAAATAGTTTAAACATAAGAGTCTATGGAGAGAAAGGAGGAATAGAGTGGCATCAGATGGAGCCAAATACATTAACTGTAAAATGGTTAGACAAGCCTAAAGAAATAGTCCGAACAGGCGGCGGCGGATTGTGTGCTGCAGCAGAAAATGCTACAAGGATTCCTGCAGGACATCCAGAAGGTTATCTAGAAGCATTTGCAAACGTATATAAGAGCTTTGCTAAATGTATACAAGCGAAAATAGATAAAGTGAAAGTCGATCCTATCTACAAAGATTTTCCGACTGTAACAGATGGGGTTAGAGGAATGCAATTCATAGAGACGGTGATTAAGTCAGGAAAGAGCAAGCAGAAGTGGGTGAAGTTTCCTAAATAAATGAGTGATTTAAATAGTTAAATGGGAACACTAAAACATAATTGGTTAGCAATCCTGGTCGCAACTATAGCCGCCCAAGGCATAGGATTTGGGATCTATGGTACTTTTTCTGAGAAGTGGATGGAGTGGCATAATCTAACCTTAGAATTTATAGAGTCTAACCAGTCAATGACTCCTTTCATCGTCAGTATAGTAGGTTCGTTGATCATGTATTTCTTGATGTCACTGACATTTAAGCATATCGGGGTGCATTCAGCGGTAGAAGGTCTTAAGTGGGGTGCAATATTGGGATTTGCTTTTGCATTTTTAGGATCTTATACACAAGGGCATTTTGAATATAATGTGATGTCTGGCTTAATAGATGCCACTAATAACTTCTTAGGTGTCTTAGTGGGAGGATTAATCTTAGGAGCATGGCGCAAATATGAATCGGCTTAACAAAGCCATAGCCTTTTTAAAAAATTGATTAATAATTAAAAATATATAAGAGTGGGTAAAATAAAAGGACCAGCAATTTTTCTTGCACAATTTATGGGAGACGAAGCACCATTTGATACACTAGATAATATCTGTAAGTGGGCATCAGGGTTAGGCTATAAAGGCGTACAGATTCCTACTTGGGATGCACGGTGCATAGACTTAGAGAAGGCAGCAACTAGCAAAACATATTGTGATGAGATCATCGGGACTGTCGCAAGTCACGGAATGGAAGTCACTGAGCTGTCTACTCACCTGCAAGGTCAGTTGGTAGCGGTCGCTCCAGCCTATGATGCTATGTTTGATGCATTTGCTCCATCGGAGGTCCATGGTAAGCCGGCAGAGCGTACAGAGTGGGCCAAGCAACAGGTTAAGTGGGCAGCAGATGCTAGTAAGCATATGGGATTGTCTAAGCACGCTACATTTTCTGGTGCCTTAATCTGGCAGACGATGTACCCGTGGCCGCAGCGGCCAGAGGGATTAGTAGAGGCAGCCTTTAAGGAGCTGGGAAGCAGATGGATGCCTATACTTGATCATTTTGATGAGTGTGGAGTAGATGCTTGTTATGAGATTCATCCTGGTGAAGACTTGCATGATGGTATTACTTTCGAGATGTTTCTAGAGCAAGTTAAGGGCCACAAGAGAGCTAACATTTTATATGATCCGAGCCACTTTGTATTGCAGCAGTTAGACTATCTGCAATTTATCGATCTGTATCATGATAGGATTAAGATGTTTCATGTTAAAGATGCAGAGTTTGTACCTAATGGTAGGGTAGGCGTCTATGGAGGCTATCAAAACTGGGCGGATAGGGCAGGACGATTCCGTTCGCTAGGAGATGGTCAGGTAGATTTCAAGACGATCTTTACCTTATTGACCAAGTATGGATTTGATGGTTGGGCAGTCCTAGAGTGGGAGTGCTGTTTTAAATCTCCAGAGCAAGGCGCAGCAGAAGGTGCTCCTTTTATCACTAATCATATGATAGATATCACAACCAAGACCTTTGATGATTTTGCAGGAGGAGAGGTAGATAAAGAGTTATTTAAGAAAATTATGGGGTAGGTAGATTTGCTCCCCTCTAATTTTAAAATAGGGCCTTATTGATTATTCAGTAAGGCCTTATTTTATTTCTATATTTTTTTACTCAGTACGATTTTCTCTTTTGACTTAGCTACAGCTATATCATAGAACTTCTTAACCGCTTCATAGTGAACAGGAGATATGATTGGTTGCGAAATTTTAAAACTATAATGCAAGTTTAATTTGTCAGCAATGGTAGTAGGGGTAAATATTAGGACTCCCATTTTTTCTGGTAAGCTAACGACAGTTTTTTCAGGGATAGATTCTAATTGGTATCCTTCAGGGATATCTAGCGTTATCACAATGGTCTCACTGCTTTTGTTAGGATAAAATATGGGATACTCCCTTACCTCTGATAAAAAAGGATTTTCATTCATTCCATTCCCTAGTAGTACATCTATGTATATTTTATCACCAATCACTTCTGAGGACCCCTCAAGGGTATAGGATTCAGTAGTTAATGTAGATCCTTTAGCATCATTTGTAACCTCGATTGAATCATAGACAAAGTTTTCATTTGATGATTCTAGTTTATCCATCCATTCCTCATTAGTTTTTACTACTGCGTAGTTTCTTCGATAGTTATTCGCACTGATGCCCGAATATTTTGCTTTCGATTGGCAGGTTAAATTATGATGGTCATCTATCTTTACATCAATCTTTTTTGTGATAGATGATTTATTAGGATTCTTAATTTGTATCTCAGTTCCGGTTGCATCATTAAGTAATACTCCTTGCATATTAATAGCTCTTAAAGGAAGCTGTCCAGCAAAGATGTTTTTGTCAGTGGCATCAAGGTAGATCGTTTTCTCATCTAGGATTGCAGCGGCAAACACATAGTTAAGATCGGTCAGTACAGGATAGGTTGTGTTGAGCACTCCAGAGTTTCTGGTCTTGGTAACAATGGGATATACTTCTATTCCAACTTTTCTTAGCGTATTAATTAAGAGTAAGTTGATCTCCGATGCTGAACCTTCACCAGTTTTGAGGAGGGACTCTATACCCTTGTCTAAGCTTAAGCCTACTCGCCCATTGTAATTGTATTTTGATTGTATGTGGTTATACACATTAACTAATGCCTGAGGCTTATCCTGGTTTTTAGCTTGATCGATTATACTATTTAGCGTTTTATGTTTTTTGTTGAGTTGTTTACCAAAGTCTTTGTCCTCATGTAATAGCTTAGCTATCTGATTCCAGTTTTGAGTATAGAGCTTATAGGGCTGCCCTGGCCAAGAGGTAGATTCTAACTCAAAGGCAATACTGCTTCTAAAAGAATTTAGGCTAGTAATATATTTCTCTTCTTTTATCGCTGGGGTATTGCTCTGAGTAATTGTAATTACCCTTCCTTGGTAGTCAACCTTCTCTGTAAACCATTTCTTCTTTACTAGATTAGGATTGTTACTGACATCCCTAGTAAATCTAAATGTAATATTTCTAGCCTTACTAGATTGTTCTACATTAAGTGCTAATGCTCCTGTGCTATTAGCTTTGTATGCGTAATGTTCTGGATATTCAATTTTGTAAAACGTTTCATTGCATGGAATATCGTACTGGAAGTACCATCTATCAACTTGAAAAATAAAAGGCGAGACAAGTTTATACTTATATTCTATGATACTTCCGTCTTTAATATTTGGAAGGGCAAACTTAGTCTTATCTCGATTTTTTGATACTTTCTCCTTAAAGATATCTTTCTTATCAAGTTTTGATTCTTTGACCTTATTAGACTCAAGATTATAGGTGACTGCTTTTATACCTTGTACTGATTCTTTGACCTTATTGCTTTTATAATGCAGAAGATCAACATTAGCATAGCTAGCATCTGATGCGTCATAAATTTTGATCTTTCTATACACTTCAGTTGTTAGCATAAATTGCTCTTTGGCTTGATCGTATTCTATAACGTGCTTCCCTTCTTGATACAAGATTGCCGCCTTTGCTTCGGGTTCTGCTTCATGAGAGGTGACAGATAATTCTTCTTGAGTGACTTTACCAAATTTAGACTTTTGCGCAGTTGCTACATTAAGACTTATCGTCACCATTACGGATATGAAAATTAATTTTTTCATAGGCTAAATGTTTTGGAGAACAATTTTTTGATTATCAGTTTTATTAATTTTCTTCAAATAGTCACGGTAGCTTTTATACTTCTCCTTTGAGTAAACTCCTTTTTTTATAACTACTTCTCTTTTAAAAATTATGTTATGATCGTCCACCACATCAAACTGATACTCGAAAGAACCAAATTCACTATGAATCGTAACATCTTCTGGTACAAATTGAAACGTCATCCCTTCCGGAATTCTGTATTGCAAAGTGTCGGCATAGGTCTTTGATCTTTGGATGACAAAAGGTGTTTTTCTATTACGTACTCGCCTAGGGACTTTTATGCTAGAAGGATATATAGCTGGCGAAAAAATGATGTCTTTATTTATAACCTGTGCAAAGCCTGTTGATTGTATACCTATCTCTTCTTCGAATATATTTTCGGATTTTAAGTCATCATGATCGATCTCTCCAATAATGGTATTACCCAAATGATTAAATTCTTTATTGTATAGCTCCTGTAGCTCTTGATTATTTAATGTACTAATACCCTTTCTGTCATAAAATATTCCACTATGGCTTTTTACCAATTGCATATCTATTTTTCCCTCACTTGATAAGGTAGCATTTGCTCGCAGACTAAGTCTGCTGTTAGACTCATCATAAGTTTTAGTATGTTGGATCTTCCCTCCCTCTGGACTTATAACAAGCAAGTCTCTATCATCAGTAAAATCTCCGATGTAACCGAGCGGATATTCTTGAGACGTGCACTCCACCCATAAGCTATCTTGAGACGCAGGGTTAGGTATACATAAGATCACGTGATTGCCTTGCATATTATAAAAATCACTTTTGATATCTCTTATAAAATTTCCAGCATATACAGGGCAGTAAAAGGATTCAACGCCAACAGCATCTAAAAGCGCATGAGTATAGTTAGTTAGCCCTTTACAATCTCCGTAGCCTAGGTCATGGACTTCAGATGCTGGTGTAGGTTTCCAACCTCCTATACCTAGCTGAATGCTGATATAGCGACTTCTTTTTTGGACAAACTCATATATCTTTTGAGCCTTCTCGATTGGGTCGGTAGTGCCTTTAGTAAGTTGCTTAACTTCACTCACCAAATTGCTGGGCAGCTCGCGCTGATTGGCTAGCAGATTATCATAGTACCACTTGCCAAATTCATTCCATGAGGTAGCAGAACCATCTACGCCTTCTAGGTGAAACTTATCTAGCGCAACTGAAAGTAGAGGAGTCATCTCATACAAGGCAGGACTCATAACCTCGTACTTTCTCTTAGGTATGTCGACTAGGGAATAACTTTTGCTACCTACTTTTTCAGTCTTTACTATTTTATAATCATCAAAATTATTTTCTAAAAACCTTAGACCAAGATGATCGGGGTAGGTTATGTTATAGTTTGATTTTTCTACAGACCTTGAGTAACTGGATATTGGCTGCCAGCGAGGGATAAATACTGTATTAGGTGTCTCGATTGTGTAAGTGAATCTTATGGTATATGGATAGTCATTCGTAGAGTGCTCATAGTACAGCATACGACTATCATCATGAAAAGTGCTACTGCCTGTTGCACTATAATCTTTGAAACTCTTCTTTTTTAATTTCTTTATTTCCTTGCCTTGGCTATTAAAAATTAATGCTTCGAGAGATTTGATCTTAGATGATTTGGAGTAGCCTACAGTGAGATCATAGTCACCATCTTTGTTTAATACAGTGACCGTTTCATCTACTGTATAAGTATATGATGATTGGGATTTTATATTGATTGAGATAGTCTCATTTCTAACTACAGCATCAGCATCGTTTAACAGCTCACTCGGTATCTTGTCAACACTATAATCGTATTGACTCATTACTGATATTGGGGCTAATAAGACTATATACAGTACATTACGTATATAGGTCATCGTATATATAAAAACAAATATTACTCCAAAAAATATCGAAGCATTAATTAAAGGACAAATAAAATTTTGGAAACCCTCAAATAAAACTTTGAAGATTACTAAAAGCTAGACTAACTAAGTATGGATTTGATAGTTGGATAATGTTAGCGTAGAAGTGCTACATTAAGTCGCTTGAGTAGGGTGTATATTTCTAATTTTGTCAATTAGAAATCTCAAAAAAATAAAACAAAATATTTTCGATCTCATACTTATCCAAGTACCACTACCATAGGAGAATGATCAGCGTACTTCTTTTCGCGATATGCATGTAAGTAAAAGCAGTCTGTAAGAATAGGTTCTAAATCTTTGTGGAGGTAACTGTGATCATATCTATAACCATTTCCTTGATGGCTATACCATGAGTACTCCTTTACATCCCCATGCTTAGATCTGAAAGCATCGACATAATCTAGCTTATGAGCCTTGGGGAAAAAATCAGAATATTTGAAGGAGCTTCCAACTTGATCCACACCATTAATGCCAGAGTTATAATCACCTACCAGAATGCAAGGTTTAGTAGCTTCTTCTAATTCTTTCAAAAGAAAATTAAAAAGCACATGCTTCTTCTTGTGAGGAAGGTAAACCCCGTAGACTGAAAATGCATCAAACTCAGCCTTCAAAACACCATGCGAGTAGGTCGGATCAGCAGTAGGAAAATGAAAACCATTGAAAGGTAATTTGCTACAAATAATTACACAGTTAGTCTCCTTCTCGGTGTGACTAGATAGTTGGTGAGTGTAACCTAGCTTAAGGAAGTTATTGCGAAGTAACTGGCCATGTCCATTATTCCTATATTCTGAAAGGACGAAGATCTCAGGATTTTCTTTGCTAAGAGCGGAAATGATCTTACTGGTCCTTGACCCGCCACCTTGCTGTATGTTCCAAGAAAGAATTTTTAGCATTAATGATCTGTGTTAGGCACTCTTCTTCTTAGCAGCATCGATGCTAGCCTTTAGGGCAGACATGATATCTACTACAGGCTTTTCTTTTTCGCCACCGTCTGTAATGCTTACGATCTCTTTACCTTCGATCTTGCTATTGACCAGTTCCATCAGCGCATCCTTATATCTATCTTCGAAATCCACTTTATCAAAAGTTGTAGAAAGTGATTCGACCAATGTCTCTGCAAGTTTCATCTCACCTTCATTCACTTCGACAGAACCTAGATCTGGTACATTCTTCACATCTCTCACCTCATATGGAAATCTAAGTTTGTACATGATGAGGGCTTCTTCATGTGGCATGATAAGCACAACATCCTCTTTGTCTCTTAGTATGATCCTGCCTATGCCTGCTTTTTTGGTCTTCTTAAGCACGTTAGAAAATAAGGCAAAGGTTTTTTGAGCGATTTCACCATTTGGGCCTACATAGTAGATGGCTTCGAACCTTGTGGGGTGTACTTCAGAGATATCCACGAAAGCTTCTATATCAATGGCTCTTGTACTTTTTAACTTAAGGTTGGACAATTCTTCAGGTTTGATGACCACGTATTGATCTGGTTCGTACTCGTATCCTTTGACGATATCCCCATATGGTACCTCTTCTTCACAGCTTTTACACACCTTTTTGTACCCTATACGGCTATTATCCTTGTTATGTAGCTGCTTAAAACTGATGTTATTCTTAGTTTCTACGGCATTAAATATCTGAATAGGTATCGTTACTAACGAAAACCTTATATGTCCTTTCCAAACTGATCTCATGACTTAATGCTTGCAACAATTATTCCCAATCCTAAATAGATTACCCGTGATAGTTTTAAGCTGAAATAAAAAAGTGAGACAATTCTTAATAATATCCGTCTTAAATAGACTAGACACATAACATATTCAAAATTATTGACTATGTTAAAATTATATGTGTATAGTGTTAAAAACCAATAAAAACAGCACTTTTATATAAATAATATCTAAAAATGAGTGATCATAGACAAGACGAATATTTGGATCCTTCCGAATATTTAAAACACCCCGCCGATGAAACTGGATTCAATAAATTCAGTGATGGCGGTTCTTACTATTTTTCTAAGATAGATGGAGACCAAGTGGTTTTCATGAGTCAAGGATACACTTCTGAGGCAGGTCGAGACAATGGTATCGAATCGGTCAAAAAAAATATGGTACTGGAAGAGAGATATGTAGCTGAAGAATACGATGGCCAGTGGTACTTAAGTCTTAAAGCTGGTAACAGACAAGAGATAGCAGTGAGTCCATTATATGCGAGTAAAGATGCAGTAATGGCTCTTATTCCTGGAGGAGGCAGTTCTGCTGCAAATGCAGGATCTAGTGGAGCAGCTTCTACGGGGAGCAGTTCTATAGCTAGTGGTTCATCTGGTGTAAGTTCATCAGGCAGTGCTTCATCTGGAGCTTCATCATCTGGTGTTGGCAGTTCTAAGATTGCGCCTCTTGTGGCAGGGACTGGTATTTTAGTGGGATTTCTAGGGAAAACAGAAGTAGCAGATTCCTCTAGTAGTATCACTAAAGTAAAGGATACAAAAACTAAATACTTTGGAGACGATCGATATCTCTCTATGGGTAAGTACAATGAAAACTTAGCGAACAAGTCTACTATAGACGGCGACTTTATCCAGTTCTCTGAAGGAGGAAAATTCTACTGGGGATTGATGGATAGCGATGGTAAGATTGCTATTAGAAGCGAAGGTTATGCGTCTGCATCAGACAGAGATGGAGCAATAAGCGAAATTTCAAAAGGAAAATACCAAGGAGCTAATTATAGTATCCTTGAAACCAGAGAAGGCAAGTATTATGTGCTACTCAAAGATGGAGCTCATAATGAGATTGGTAGAAGTGTGGCATTCAGTTCGAGGGCTGAAGCAGTTGCATTTGTACCTGAGAGTTCAGTTACTTATCAGACAGTAGGTGGCGGTGGCGGAGCTGCAGCTGGTTTCGGTGCTATGTCTGCGAAAGCAGCAGCATCTATGGCAGCGGCTGGTAAGTCGGGCTTTGTAGCTAAGGCAGGTGGAGCAGTAGCGACAGCTGCAGCAACAACTTTTAAAGCAGCTCCAGTCATAGCACCAGTCGCTACGAAGGCAGCTGCAGCAGCAGGATGGGGTTTAGTGCCATGGGCAGCAGGGTTGCTATTATTACCATTGTTGTTTTTGCTCAAGCCAGCACCGACATTGGTACCACTCACGCCAGTGATTGCTACTATAGCACCTCCTCCTCCTCCAGTAATACCACCTCCTATACCACCCCCGCCAGCTAAGGTCCAGCTAATCGGGCCAAAGGTAGGTCCTAAGGTATCTGGATTTTAAATAGAAAAATTCAAACTAATTTATACGAGAGCTTTGTCGATTGGCAAGGCTCTTTTTTGTAAAGGCACGAATCATATTTTGACTGCATCTTCTTCAAACAGATATAGGCTTTAAAAAAAAGGTGAATTGGTTTGATATTATCAACCTGAATATCTTTGCCTAATTGGATAGGTTTATGCTTCACTGTGGCGCAGTTACGATGGAAAAATTAAAAATGGTAGATCAATAAAATTGATTGGCAAATCCAAAATAACAGCTGAGCACTAAATAGTTAGGTATAAATCTCAAGTCATAGAGTCATTTCTAGAGCCTAACTTTCCATTTCTACATTTGTCCACCCTTTTCCCTCTTCTGAATAATATAGCTTGCTGATATACCTATGGAGTTATTAAATAATCTCTCTGGTAAGAAGGTATAAAATGGAGATAGAATAAATTTGTCTCCCATAATGTGGAGGCCTATCGAAAGTCCAGTTTTTTTATCCAGGCTACCTCTGAGCAAATATAATGGGGAGACGCTTAGTAAAAACTGTTGACTATCCCCTACATAAATGGTACTTCCTAAAACGGTTAAGGCATCGCTAAACTCACTGTCTTGAATGGATGCATCCAAACTAATTGCAATAGGTAAAGATTCATTATTTAATAAGTAATAAGAAGCACTCCCTGAAATAGTAGTAACATCTATATTCCTATTTTTCCCAAATGGCAAAGTAATACCAAGACCAAGTTCTAAGGCACCTTTGATAGCAACGCTACCACCGACAGCTAGCAAATTGGTCTCATCACTATGTGCAAATCCTATAATCGGAGCTGGTCCAGATTTGTCTCTTCCTAGCTTTACCCCCAATTGCGAGAGGGCACTATCAGGAATTAAAAATAGTGACCATATTAGAACGAAACAAAATAATTGTTTTTTCATTTGGCTATTATTTTCTATGTTTTAGAGCACCTCACAATCGAACAATCAATTTATTAAACCTACAAAATCATTTCTTTGCTAAAAATATTTGTTGTTAATTTTTCTTCAATTCTAGAAATATGTAATAGATAATCGATTCTCAAAATCTTTTAAATATTTCAGTACTGTATCAAAATTTAACCCAAGTCAGGACGCATCCTTAGAAACACGGGTTCTCGATAAGTGCCATTAGAAGATAGACTCGCATACTTTAGTTCGCAATACAATTTAGGCTCTAGCCAAGTGGTTTCTTTTTCTTTGTCCACTTTTTCTTTGATTGGTCTTTCTTTAGTTTCTAGAGGCTTGAGTAGTGCTAGTACTTCTTTCAGTTTATTCATATCGAAACCTGTTCCTATCCTACCCATATACACTAACTTATCATCTACATACTTAGCTAAGTGTAAGGATCCGAAGACAGCTGATCGATCGCCTTGTCCGTCAGTATATCCGATGATGATAGCATCATCAGTTGTTCTGAATTTTATCTTTAACCAGTTGGTAGATCTATTTCCGACTACGTAAGGGCCATTGATTTTTTTAGCCATTATGCCTTCTAGATCCATTTGCTTAGCAGCATCGTAGAGTGCTTTGCCATCTTTCATAGATTCGCTCATTCTGTAGTGGCTACCTTTTTTTAGGTTTACTTCTAGCCAAGATTGACGTTTATGTAGGGGCAGGCTTGTTATGTCTTTACCACTCAGATTTAGACAATCAAATAGGTAACAATAAACAGGCAATGATGTGCTAGCTTTTTTAATAGATGCCTCTCCAGCTCTATGCATACGACTAATCACATTGCTAAACATAGGTCTTCCTTTCTCATCAAGACATACGATTTCTCCATCAAATATACCTGCCTCCGCTTTGATAAAATCACGATCAGCAACTAGCTCAGGAAATCTAGAAGTAATATCTCTACCGCTGCGACTGTATATTTTTATATCATCACCATCTACACAGATAATGGTGCGTATACCATCCCACTTAATCTCATAGCTGTAATTCTTAGCGGTAGGCAATGTATTTTTAACATCAGCCAACATAGGAGACACGAATTGACTGATGTCGAAGAGTGTTTCGTTTTTTCTTTCTATGAGCCACTGCGCATTTTTAGTTCTATAGAGGCTGTAGCTGTTAGTGCCTTTTTTTGAGATCAGATCAAACTTATATTTCTGCTCTCCTTTTTCAGACCAGCCTATCCTTCCTGTTTCGAAGACCCACATCTCTCCTGCACCGTATTCTCCTTTAGGTATCACTCCTTCAAAGTCTAGATACTTCATAGGATGATCTTCTGTCTCGATAGCTAATCGCTTAACACCAGGCTTATTAGGTAGGCCTTTAGGAATGGCCCATGATTTAAGCACACCGCCAACTTCTAGTCTTAGATCATAGTGAAGATTAGATGCATCGTGTAATTGTATAACATAGTTTTTATCATCACCAGGAATGACTTCTGCAACTGGCTCGGTAGTCTTTTTAAAATTTCTTTTCTTAGAATAGGAATCTAGTTTGCTTTTGTCCTCAGGGCTTAGGTTTACAGGGAAGGTAGTTTTTTGATCATGGAGTGCCACCTCATATTTTCTCCAATTGTCCCAGGCATTTCCTTTCTCATCTAAGTATGCTTTATAGTTTTTTATAGTGTACGATTTAGAGTCTTTTAACTCCTCAAGATCTTCCCAAAACATAGGAAGAGATATGGGTGCAGTAGGTTTACCTCTTAAGCTAAAAGGAGCAACTGTAGTATGAGCCTTGTGATTTCTGAAAATATCAATCAGCGTTTTACCTTTACGCTTTTCCTTATTCATTTTGAGGGTAGCAATTCCAGGATTTTGCTTGACAAATCCTTTAGCTAAATCTTTTACGGACTTAACCATTACTTCATGATCCCATTTAGTTTGTATGGGTATGATAAGGTGCAATCCCTTACTACCAGATGTCTTAAGCAATGGATAATAATCATAGCCCATCAAAAATTCTTTGAGCAGATAAGCAAGCTCTTTTAGATCTTCGAAAGCTTTATCATTCTCAGGATCAAGATCAAAGATGAAGTGATCAGGATTGGGTTCTTGAACCGTGAATTGCATAGGGTGAATCTCCAGTCCTGCTAGATTTGCAATCCAAACTAATGTCGCTGTATCATCAGCTACGATATAGGATATAGGTTCTTTAGAATGTTGTATAGCTAGACTCTTGATCCACTCAGGCGACCAGTCTGGTTTAGACTTAGTGTAAAAACTAGTGCTATCAATCCCATCTGGAAACCTTATTAAAGTCAATGGGCGACCCTTCACAAAAGGGAGCATCATCGGAGCAATCTGCATGACATACTGAAATATCTCGGCTTTTGTAACACCTACACTGGGATACAAGACTTTCTCTAGATTACTCAGTTTGAGTTTACGACCTTCGACCTCAGTATGTATTACCTTTTTTGCCATCCTTGATTAATAATGCAATGATTATTCCTTAATGTTTAATTTTGCTGCGACTAATTGAGAAAACGTGAGATATATAGTACTTGCCATTGCATTTTTGTTTTTTAATTGTGGGATTAGGGCTCAGCAGATCGATGTCGATAGTATTGCCTTTACAGACTCGCTGCCTGTGGAGATCATTTATCAGAAGAGTATCCAAGAGAACCAAATCACTTTAGGGAGAAATCATTTCTTGTCATTCCCTGGTTCATTTGATGATCCTTCTAGGTTACTGATAAAGTATCCTGGGTTTTCTACTCAAAACGATCAAGCGAATTTTATCATCTATGATGGGATGCCTCCTCACTATACCAAGTGGAATATCTATGATACGGATATCATAAACCCAAATCACTTAAGCAATGCAGGTACCATCAGTGATAGAAGTGGCAGAGCATCAGGCGGTGTGAATATGTTTAGCGGTCAGATACTAGGTGAGTTTGGCTATCTCGCGCAGCCAGGAATGGATGGTGATCAGTTATCTCATGCTGGGATTGCAAATATGAAACCGCGAACCCCATATGAAAATAAATTATTCTTCAATGTAAGTGTGATCGGCTTAGAAGCAGGCATCGAACGTAGACTAAATGAATCTGGCAGTTCTAATCTGATACTTAATTATAGATATTCTTTTACTGGATTATTGGGTAATATGGGAGTAGATTTTGGGGGAGAGGTAATCGGATTCCAAGATGCTTTTGCTAAAGTGGAATTAGATAATACTTTGGGTGGTAAGCTTAGCTTGTTTGGAGTGTATGGGTCTAGCTACAATGATCATGCAGCGCAGGATACTATTGAAGTTTTCAAAGACGGACTAAACATTAGGTACGATGCCGATATTATAATAGCTGGGGCAAACCATGTTTCTGGAAATAAACGACTTACCAATTCTATTGTCTATTCTACTCGTACTGATAAGAGAGTTAGTAGTAAGCCTAATGGCTTTCTGCCAAATATCGATCTTATAAATTCTAAATCTAATATTAAGGAATCAAGACTTGCATTGCATTCAAAGTATACGGTGTCACCTAGTATTAAAATTGGGCTTAGGGCTTCTAGTTTTATTTTTGATCCAGATGCTCAAATTACACCAGAGCTTAGTCTTAAAAATAGATTAAGTTATGTGGACTTCCATCCATATGCTAGTGCTACCATCATCCATAAAGAACGATTTAATTTGGATGTAAAAGTAGGAGCGTATTACGAAACTGCATTCAAGGAATTTTCAGTAATGCCTGCTTTAAAGTTAGAATACTTGATGTCATCAGATTTGTCTTTAGCGTTTAATTATTCCTTGACATCTCAAATGCAGGCACCTGAATTATATCAAGCATCAGGAATAGGTTTTAGTTCTAATAACTCTTTAAAGAGATCTTATGGACATCACTTTAGGCTTGGCATTTCTAAGGGAGACCTTTCGGTGTCAGGATTTTATCATAGGTTATATGACCTTGTAGTTCCATCTCTTAATGTAGGCTTTGATGAATTATTTACTGATCTTTCTAATTTAGATATAATTCCAAATGATCCGTTATTCAATGAGGGTTCGGCTAATATATATGGTGCTACAGCAAGTTATGACAGAGATTTAAGCAATGATCTTTACTTTAGTGGTAATGTTTCAATTCTAAGATCTGATAATTATTTAGGATCGGGGTTTCCTCAATCGGTTCCTACGCCATATGATTTTGGAGGTTCAGTTAATTTGAGATTACAAAAGAAATTCGAACTATCAAAGTTTAAGTTTCTTAACCTAAGTACTGCATTCCACTATAGAGGCGGAGGAAAAGAAAATGAGATCGATCTCACAGAGTCTCGATCTTTAGGTCGAACGGTATATGATGTTGCCATAATAGAACCTTATAGAGTAACACTAGAACCTTATCACAGGCTTGATCTTAGAATTTCCTACGTAAAAAAGAAATCAAAGAATAATAGCTACAAAAGTGTAATCTCTATGGATATTCAAAATCTCTATGGCCGAGAAAATGATGCATACCGTTACTATGACCCAGTGACAGATCAAGTAGAATTACAAAAACAATTGGGAATGCTACCAGTAATCAGTTATCGATTAGAATTTTAAGTAACCTCTTTTTTAGCTCGAATAAAATATAAATAAATCAAGCCTAATACTCCCGTAAGCATTAAACCTATGGCTATGTACTGTGCTTGTGACCAATCGAATCCAATATAATTATAAGTATCGTTAACTCTAATCTTCTCAATCAAGAAACGCTCTAACCCATTAAAGATGCAGAAGGTGAAGAACATAGCACCTGCAACCTTAAGTCGCCTACGCAAAGACCACATAATCGCTACGATAACAATGCTCATAAAAATTTCATAGATCGGGGTTGGGAATACCCCTTCAGGTAATTGATTACATATCCTGCCAATACAATCTTCTACTGGTGTGCCTCTTTCTAAGACATTTCTAGGATAAGTATAAGACCAAGCCCAGTCTGGAAAAATAAACCAGTCTGGTTTTGGAGCGGTATTGACAATTCCCCAGTCTCCATCACCTGATAAGTGACAACCGATTCTACCTACACCATATCCTACGATAAAAGCAGGAGAACATGCATCTAAAAAATGCACAAAAGGAATGTTTAATTTTCTGAGATAAAGCCAAACACCTAAGGCACCTACAATTAGTGACCCATATACAGTCAGTCCGCTACCTGAAAAAAGATGACCGATTGGATCTTTAAAAAATGCCCAACCTACATTCTCCATGATGCTAAACATCTTAGCACCCAACAGACCTGAGATCATTGCAGCAATTGTAATATCTGCAACCTTTTGGTGAGGATAAATTAGCTTTTCTATTGTTTTGGGTGCTGTACCCTTGTTCTTATTAGACTGCCAAAATGTGAATCCGCCAAAAACAGCAGCTAAGAGAATTCCATATAATAAATTACCACCACCTGAAAATAGTATCTCAGATGGATCAATTTTAAATCTCTCAAAATTTCCTTTTACATATAGGAATTTGTAGCCAATAGCAAAGCCCATGAAAGCACTTATCAATACCTCTTTCCAGTCAACTCCAGCGTTGATTTTGATAATCTGTGTGTAAGGCTTTAGTATACCTTCTTCTTCTTTTCTTTGAAACTCCTTATACAAGACAAATGCACTCGAAAAGATAGCTGCCCCAAGCAAAAGCCCGAATGTTTTGAATATTGCTGTCCAGTTATCAGGTGCTGAACCAAAAATGTCATGAAAAAAATAAGAAAGATCTGGGTACATATTGGTTGCTCAATTCAATCTACAAAATAGGAAATGCTATTAGAATAATAATCCGCTACAATATCTGTTAATAAATATGTGAAAACAAGTCGAAAACCAATGAAAACTATACTCTCTCTGTTAGTTATGCTTATGTTTTATTTTAATATGAATGGCCAAGCAGGAGCACACGTACATGGAGGCTTACTAGCTGGTCAATTCCAAACTACTAATCTTACACCTGAGGGCACTAGTCATAGAGGTTGGAGAATAGGGGTAGATGGTAGATTGCACGGAGGTAAAATGTTTTTTATGGGTGGTGCACATTATTTTAAATATGCATTTGATGCTTCTGGTAATGGTAATTATTTTGAAACTGGCGACTCTTTCTCTATTCAAAAGGCGAGGTTTGGTTTAGGGTTCAATTTAATAGAGCTACCCCCTATAGCAAGATTTAGAGCTAAGGTGCTAGGATCAATAAATCTTATATCTGCGCCAGAGGGTAGGGATCTTCCTAGTCCTTATGAAATGATGAATGATGGTTATGCAAGTCTTGATTTCGGTATAGGAGTAGATATCCTGTTTTTTACTATAGACTTAGAATACGAAAAAGGATTTCTCAATGCAGTTAATCAAGCCCAAGAAACAAAACTTGATTATTGGTCTTTGACAGCAGGTTTGTTTTTCTAAACTGGGGCAAATACATCTACTACAGACCCAGAGATATTTTCTGAATCCGTAAACGCTGCTAATTCAAAATTTTGAATGGTATTCAAGAGTTCCTCATTTAGCGGAGCTTCTACTTTGATATAATTATCAGTGAAGCCATTCATCATATCTTTTCTCTTGCTAGACTCAAAAAGTACTGGTCTTACTTCCCCCACATGCTTGTCATAAAATGCACGTCTTTTCTTCTGAGATAGGATTCTTAGTTTTTCATTTCTTTCTCTTCTAATTACCATTGGTACAGATTTCTCCATCTCTGCCGCAGGTGTATTTGCTCTTTCTGAATAGGTGAATACATGGAGATAAGAGATGTCTAATTCATTGAGGAAATTATAGGTCTCATCAAAATGCTCATCCGTCTCACCTGGAAAACCAACGATGACGTCGACACCGATACAACAATGAGGCATAACTGATTTAATGAACGCTACTCGATCCTGATAAAGAGAAGACTTATATCTCCGTTTCATCATCTTCAAAATCACATCTGATCCAGATTGTAGTGGCATATGGAAATGAGGCACAAATCTATCAGCCTTAGAGACAAATTCTATGATATCATTACTACACAGATTAGGTTCAATAGATGATATTCTAAACCTATCTATCCCATCTACTTTGTCTAGAGCCTCTATTAAGTGTAGAAAACTCTGATCTTTTTTCCTATCCTCTTCTATGATTCCAAAATCTCCTATGTTGACTCCTGTGAGCACGATTTCTTTGATGCCTAGCTTGGCTATTTTTTCTGCATTTGATACTACATTTTCGATGGTGTTGCTTCTACTCTTTCCTCTAGCTTGCGGGATCGTACAGAAAGTACATTTATAATCACAACCATCTTGCACTTTAAGAAATGATCTGGTCCGATCTCCAAAAGAAAAAGCAGATTCAAATCCATTGACCTCACTAATGGCATCAGCTTTTATCATCCCTTGGCCTGGCGCTTTGGATAGGCTATCTATATAGTTGACTACATTAAATTTCTCTGCTGCCCCAAGTACAAGGTCAACACCTTCTATGTTACTGATCTCCTCTGGTTTTAGTTGAGCGTAACATCCTATCATTACAATCTTAGCTTGTGGAGATATTTTTTGGACATCTCTGACTAGTTTTCTACACTTCTTATCTGCAAAGTCAGTCACTGAGCAGGTATTGATGACATAGATGTCTGCACCATCTTCAAATTTATTGGCCGTAAATCCATGATTCTCAAAACTCCTCTTAATACTTGAAGTCTCTGAGAAGTTGAGTTTACAACCAAGGGTATGAAATGCTACTGTCTGCGGTGTTGCCATGAAGTACAAATGTATTCACAATCCTATTATATTGAAAGGCTAATTTTAATATCTAGAATTGTTAGATATCAAGAATCAAAGAAATTCAGCTATTTAAAAAACTAGATTCAATTTGCCTATCTTCAAAAATCAATACTAAATACCTATAATGAAAGAACGGCTACTATCGATCGATGTGCTTAGAGGGATGACCATATTCTTGATGATTATCGTTAATACGCCTGGTAGTTGGTCTCACGTGTATGCACCATTACTACACGCTAAGTGGCATGGCTGTACACCTACTGATCTGGTATTTCCATTTTTTCTTTTTATCGTAGGAGTGAGTATGTCTATTTCATTTAGGAAGTATCGAGAGGGAGAACGATCACAATGGATCATAAAAGTTATAAGGCGAACGGCACTCATTTTCTTAATCGGTCTATTTCTCAACTGGTTTCCATTTTTTTATAAAAACATTGCAGATCTCAGGATCTTTGGGGTATTACAGCGGATAGCATTGGCATTTGGTGGAGCGGGATTATTGGTCATATTTATTAGAGATCAGAGAATGCTCGCTACGATTACTGCTCTTATTCTTTTAGGATATTGGGCGCTATTGTTTATTGCAGGTGGGATCGAGCCTTATTCTCTTGAGGGGAATCTAGCGACTTATCTTGATACTTTATTATTTGGCAAAAGTCATGTGTATGGAGGTTTTGGTATACCATTTGACCCAGAAGGATTAGTGAGTACGATTCCTGGAGTAGCACATGTGTTGATAGGCTATTTCGTGGGATTAAAGATTCAACAGGTAGCTCATGATAAACTTTTCTTGGTGCATTCCTTATACGTTGTCGGAGCAGCATTAACTGTGTTAGGACTTGTGTGGAATATCTCATTTCCGATTAATAAGCCGATATGGACAAGCTCCTATGTTTTATTAACTACTGGTCTGGGCACCCTATTGTTAGGTGTGTTAATGTGGCTTATCGATGTAAAGGGATATCAGAAGTGGACCTTTGTATTCAGAGTATTTGGGCTAAACCCTTTGGTAAGCTATGCTCTTAGTGGTTTATTCGTCAAGTTATTTATGTATGCCTTACCGACGAATCCTTATCCCTGGCTTTATGAGAATATATTCTCACAGATCGGTGGGATGAAGTTTGGATCATTCTTTCAGGCATTGACCTATACAATGTTCATTTGGTTTTTTGCTTGGTTGCTATATCGAAAGGGTAAAGTGATTAAGATCTAATCATTTTCTACAGGTTTTGTATAAGTAAATCATCAATTTTGAATTAATGATTTGTGGGCCTTAAGCCATTATTCCTTTTACGACGTGTCCATGTACATCAGTAAGTCGATATCGTCTTCCTTGGTGCTTAAAGGTAAGTTGCTCATGGTTGACTCCTAGTAGGTCTAACATTGTTGCTTGGAAATCATGAACATGCACTTGGTTATCTACTATATTATAACTAAAATCATCGGTACTACCATATACAGTTCCAGGCTTAATACCCCCTCCGGCCATCCACATGGTAAAGCACCTTGGGTGATGATCTCTCCCATAGTTGTCAATAGTAAGTGGACCTTGAGAGAAGCTAGTTCTACCAAATTCTCCTCCCCAGATAACTAGGGTGTCGTCTAGCAATCCTCTTTGTTTAAGATCTTTGACAAGTGCTGCTGATGCTTGATCTGACGATTTAGCCATTTTCTGAATTTGGCTAGGTAATGCTCCATGCTGGTCCCATCCCATGTGGTAGAGTTGTATAAATGGTACATCTCTCTCTGCCAATCTTCTTGCCATCAAGCAGTTAGCAGCATAGGTGCCAGGAGTCCTGGCGTCGGGTCCATAGAGATCAAACACATGGTCAGGCTCATCAGACAAGTCCGTTACTTCTGGTACACTAGCTTGCATACGATAGGCCATTTCAAATTGATTAATCTTAGAATCTATCTCTGGATCACCCCAGTGGTTTTTCTGTTCTTGCTCTAGAGCATTGAGATAATCGAGCTCTTTTCGTCTGCTCGATCGGTCTATGCCACCTGGATTAGTTAGATATAGTACTGGATCATATCCTGATCTGAATCTTACTCCTTGATGATGAGAGGGTAAGAATCCATTGCCCCATGCTTGAAGGTTTAGGTTTTGGGTATCTGGTCTTCCTTTTGATAGCAATACGATGAAGGAGGGTAGGTTTTCATTAGAGCTTCCTAGTCCGTAGCTCATCCATGATCCGAAACTAGGGCGTCCTACTTGCTGGGATCCTGTCTGCATAAAAATAATCGCTGGCTCATGGTTGATAGCTTCTGTATACATGGAGTTGACTACACATATATCTTCTGCGATATCTGCTATGTGCGGCACAAGAGAGCTGAAGTAGCCACCAGTAACAGGGTGCCTTTTGAATTCAAACTTCGATCCTACGAGTGGAAAAGATGACTGCGCAGCTAGCATACCAGTCAGTCTTTGATTACCTCTCACACTGTCTGGAATTTCTTCTCCCCATCTTTTATTTAGCGTTGGCTTATAATCAAATAATTCTATCTGGCTGGGCCCACCACTCTGAAATAAGTAGATGACCCTTTTTGCTTTTGGCATGTGATGTAAAGCCTTCATGATACCACCGTTAGTGTTGGCCAGCGTAGGGTCAGTGTTCAAGTTTTGAGCAAGGATGTTGGGTTGTAGTAAAGATCCTAAGGCTAGAGCACCTAGGCCCTTAGAAGTGCTTTTTAAGAAGTCTCTTCTCGTATTTTGATACAGATTTTGTTTAATTATTCGATCCATAGCTTAGTTTTTGAAATAGGCTTCCGTAGTATTCATAATGTTATTACTCACTCTTGCCAGTGCTGCGATATTATTAGGCGGTAGGCGATCATCCATCAGCGAGTGCCCAGTGCTTAGATAAGCAAGTGCTTTAGCATTATCACCTTCGAAGTAGGCTAATTCTTCTTCAAATTGTTCGAGCAGTATTTCTTGTTCTTTATCTGTAGGGAGTCTGCTGGTCAGAAGTCTGAAAGTATTTCTTGTTGCCTGTTCTATATTACCATTTGTCATTGTCCACATCTTTTGGGCTAAAATTCTTGCGCCTTCTATTTTTTGAGGATCATTTAAGAGGACTAGTGCTTGTAGAGGAGTATTGCTTGATTGCCTTCTCACTTGACATTCTGATCTAGAAGAAGCATCAAAGATGAGCATACTAGGTGGTGGCATATTTCTTTTCCAGAATGTATAGATACTCCTCCTATAAAGTCCATCATCGTAGTCTACTTCGTACTCTGGAAAAAAAGGATGTGTCATGACTTCTTTCCACAGTCCACCAGGTTGGTAAGGATATACCGATGGTCCTCCGATATTATGATTTAATAAACCGCTAGTCGCCAGTATATTATCCCTAACCATCTCTGCAGAGTGTCGATACCTAGGGCTTGATGCGAGTAAGTGATTATTAGGATCTACCTCCGTGAGGTCACTTCTATATTTTGCTGATTGTTTGTAGGTAGAAGAGGTAACCATTAGCGTAATCATTTTCTTCATATCCCATCCACTCTCCATATATTCGATAGCAAGCCAATCAAGTAATTCAGGATGGCTAGGTAGTGCTCCCTGATTGCCAAAATCCTCTATAGATTCTACTAATCCATTGCCAAAGTAGAGATACCATAATTGGTTGACAGCTACTCTGGCAGTAAGTGGGTGGTCTTTATCAAGTAACCATTGTGATAATCCAAGTCTGTTACGAGGGTAGTCTTCTTTCCAAGGCAAGATATAGTCTGGCACATCACTCTCTACGGGATCGCCATAAGAATCATATATTCCTCGCTCTAGTATATAGGTCTGTCTCTTTTTTTCTGAATCTCCCATCACCATAATCTCTTGTAGTGTATCTAGCGTGGTGACTTGAGCAGTATTAACCTTCACAAGTTCATCTCTAATACTACTTAGTTCTGGATCAATAAATAGGTCGTAGAATTTTTTGAGTTTGTTAGGATTACTATTAGCGTACTCAGAAAGTAGTGTCAAAGCCGAAGACTTATTATATAAGTATTTAGCTGCTAGGGGATCAGCTTCTTTATTTAAGATGACTATATCGTCAAGCTTCCCACCTGTAAAGTCTTGGTCATAGTGACGATTACCGATGACTAGACCTGAGTAATGCGCATATACAGAAGCTCTCTTATCTAAGTATGGTTTAGTAGATCGATACACAAAGTCTCGATTAATGATAGCATTAATTTCTTGACCATCTTGATAGAGCTTCATTCCTGATGCTTTGCTTGATCCATCATAACTCCATACGAAGTGTACCCATTCATCTTTATCGATTGGCTGCGGTGTCGATATGTCTATTGACTGATAAGGGTGTGCATGATTAAGTCTAAAGTGTACGTTTGTGCTATCTACGACCACATCCCATCCTCGATAACCTTGAATACGATTGTTACCATTATAGATGACATGACCTTCATCGTAAGCTTTAGGTAAATTTATCCAAAAGCTAATGGTAAATGGCTCTGATCGCTCAAACTGAGAACGACTACCATCTGCTACAAACTTCCCAACTGCATCGCTCATCAGCGCGTTTCCATTTTTGCCTGGTACTGATGATATTTTACCTGAATAATATGGAGGCTTTGCGTTTGATGCTAAATCACTGGCCTTACCATCTTTCATGTTATCAAAAGATAGATTAGTGATAGTAGCTGATTTAATCTTCTTCACAAAATCATTTAGTATATCTCCTGACGCATGCCATGAGGAAAATTTATTAGTGTTTTCTTTTTCTTTCTCAGCCTTATCCTTACTTAGTCTATTAATCTCTGTGTCGAGAAATTTTTTGATGCTATCTACTCTTGCATTGCTTAGCGCAAGGACAGGGCCTGAGTTCATTGATAGTTCATGGGGGATATACTGTCCATTTTCGATAGCATTATAGCCAAAAATTGCATCGCCTCTTTCCACGGTAGAATTAAAAAAACTAAATAATTCGAAATAGTTTTCTTGGCTAATAGGATCATACTTATGGTCATGACATTTAGCACAGCCTAATGTCAGTCCCATGAATGCTGCCCCGAGGGTATTAGTGCGATCAGTTACATAGTCTACTCTAAACTCTTCTGGGATGATACCACCTTCAGAGTTTTGTTTATGATTTCTATTAAAGGACGTTGCTAGTATTTGCTCTTGGGTAGGATCTTCGAGGAGATCCCCTGCAAGCTGCCAGGTTAAGAATTTATCATAAGGCAAGTTTTCATTATAAGCTTTAATGACCCAATCTCTATAGGGCCAGAAGGAGTGATGAAAGTCATCTAGATATCCCTCCGAGTCAGCGAATCTAGCCACGTCAATCCAATGCGCGGCCATCCGTTCTCCATAGGAGTTTTGATTAAGAAGATAATCTATCATATGATCATAGTAATCTGCTCTCTTGTCACTTAGCCATCTATCTAGATCGTCGAGTTGGGGCGGTAGGCCAGTTATATCGAAGTATGCCCTCCTTATCAATTTCTCCTTAGAAGCCATTTCAGAAGGATCTATCTCTTGATCTTGGAGTTTGGATAGTATAAAATTATCGATCGTATTGGATGCCCAATCACTGCTTACTTTGGGAATATCTGGTTTTACGGGTTTTTTAAATGCCCAGTGATTTTTATACTCTGCGCCCTGATCGATCCACTTGACTATCATTGCCTTTTCTTTATCACTTAGCGTAAGGTTTGAGTGAGGAGGAGGCATTATGATTTTAGGATCGTCGTGAAGTATTCGAGCGATAAGCTCGCTGTGATTATCATACCCTGCTATATCTAGTCTTAGATCTGCTTCTCTCTTGTTGGCATCTGGCCCATGACAGGTATAGCATCTATCAGATAGTAAAGGTTTAATATGAAAATTAAAATCTATTTTTTCCGGTAGGCTTGTGATTTCTTGCTGTACAGGTTCAGGCAAGTTGCGACCGCAACTAACTAACAATATGCCAGCCAAAAAGTATAATAGCTTACTCATTTCAAAGATTTGTTCTTAAAAGACTTCTTAAGATAAATAATTGAAGAGTAGTATGCCAGTATTTATAATTTAAAATAATGTGCTTATGATGATTTGAGTTTTTTCTTGAGGGCAAAAAGCTCATCACGATATTGAGCAGCTTGAATGAAGTCTAAATCTTTGGCAGCTTTTTTCATTTTTCGCTCCGTCTCTTTCATCACTCGTTCTATCTGATCTCGATCCATATAAGCGATAACTGGATCAGCAGCTAAACTTGATTCTTCTGCTTCTATATATATCTTACCAGTTTTGCCTCCTCTGATATCAAGGATAGATTTTTGATTTCGGATTTGCTCCTTAGTTTTATGAATGGTCGTAGGAGTTATACCATGTTTATCATTATACGCTATCTGTACTGAGCGGCGCCTATTCGTTTCGTCTATAGTCATTTTCATACTACCAGTAACCTTGTCTGCATAAAATATAACTAACCCATTAGAGTTTCTTGCTGCTCTACCTGCAGTCTGGGTGAGAGATCTAGCATTACGTAGGAAACCTTCTTTATCTGCATCAATAATGGCAACTAGTGACACCTCTGGTAAATCTAGACCTTCCCTAAGTAAGTTAACACCTACAAGCACATCGAACTCGCCTAACCGTAAATCTCTAATTATTTCTACCCTATCTAAGGTATCTACTTCAGAGTGTATATATTTTACCTTGATATTTAATGACTGTAAATACTTGGTCAGTTCTTCAGCCATACGTTTGGTAAGAGTGGTCACAAGTATCCTTTCATCTATATTGATACGTTTCTGAATCTCTTCTAGTAAATCATCTATCTGATTAATACTTGGTCTAACTTCGATCGGGGGATCTAAGAGACCAGTAGGTCTTACAATCTGCTCCACTACCACACCTTCTGTCTCTTCTAGTTCGAAATCTCCCGGGGTTGCACTTACATATACGATCTGGTTTTGCAGCGATTGGAATTCTTCAAAATTTAATGGGCGGTTATCCATCGCTGATGGTAATCTAAAACCATAGTTAACAAGATTGAGTTTGCGGGCTCTATCTCCGCCCCACATTCCTCTTACCTGCGGTAAAGTCACATGGCTCTCGTCTACTAAAGTGATAAAATCATCAGGAAAATAATCAATCAAACAAAATGGTCGTGTACCAGGTTTTCTACCATCAAAAAATCTAGAATAATTTTCTATACCGTTACAGTAGCCCAGTTCTCGCATCATCTCGACATCAAAATTGACACGTTCTTTTATTCGCTTAGCTTCTAAAAACCTACCTTCTTGCTCAAAGAATTTTTCATGATTAAAAAGCTCGTCTTCTATCATCTTGATGACACCACCCAGTCGATCTCTAGGCGTCACAAACAAATTAGCTGGAAAAATTGCAGCGTGATTCATTTCTGTGACTCTCTTGCCTGTTTCTATCTCTATCTGCTCGATCTTCTCTATCTCATCACCGAAAAATATGACTCGATAACCATACTCTACATATGGCAGGTTAATATCCACTGTATCTCCTTTAACTCTAAACTTAGCTCGACTAAAGTCTGTCTCCGTTCTAGAGTAGAGACTTTCTACCAGTGTTAGTAAAAATTTGTTTCTAGTAATCCTTTGGCCTTTCTCGATCCTAATGATACCCATAGCGTAGTCCTCAGGATTACCCATACCATATATACAGGATACCGAAGCAACTATGATCACATCTCGTCTGCCTGAAAGGAGGGAGGATGTAGCCCTAAGTCTCAGTCTATCTATTTCTTCATTGATGGCAAGATCTTTCTCTATATAAGTGTCTGATGTGGTTATGTAAGCTTCAGGTTGATAGTAATCATAATAGGATACAAAGTATTCTACAGCATTGTCTGGAAAAAACTCTGTAAACTCAGCGTACAGCTGGGCAGTCAATGTTTTGTTATGAGTTAATATAAGTACAGGCCGATCTGCTTGTGCAATCACATTAGCCATGGTAAATGTCTTACCAGATCCTGTGACACCGAGAAGTACCTGAGATCTCTCTTGTTGTTTGAGACCGTTTAATAGAGCCTCGATCGCTTGAGGCTGGTCTCCAGTGGGTATATAATTAGAAGTAAGCTTAAAAGACATTTATCACTTTATATCCTTTCTTCGTGGATACGAAACATCTAATATCTTACATTTTGTGATAGCTTTTGCGCTATAATTAACTTTTGGTGGAATTACTAAGACCATACCCTCGTGAAAATCTATTTCTTCACCACCCACGACGAACTCCATTCTACCAGAAACCATACTTATAACCTGTTCGTTAGGTAAAGATTTCTCCTCTAGTATGCTCCCAATGCTTATTTCCCAATAGGCAAATGACATATTTTCAGAGTGAACGAATCTTCCTTCGAATCCCGGAAAAATTTCCTTTGCTTCTATATCTCCTAAATAATATGCTTTAGACTTGCTCAATTTTAAAAATAGTTGTTAGTTAAAAAAATGGAGGTACGCTTAAATTATAAAACTAAAGGGCAGGGTAAGCCACTAATCATTTTACATGGTTTGTTTGGGATGTTGGACAACTGGAATTCGATAGGAAATCAATTGGCAAGCAAGTATGCTATCTATCTAGTAGACCAACGAGATCATGGGAGAAGCGATAAAAGTACAGAATTTGATTATGTTTTATTGGCGCAGGATCTTAAATTATTTTGTGCTCAGCAAGGATTACATAAAGTAAACTTGATGGGTCATTCTATGGGAGGGAAAACAGCTATGACCTTTGCTGATTTATATCCAGAGATGGTAGATAAATTAATGGTAATAGACATTGCACCAAAAACTTATGATGGAGGCCATGAATATATTTTTGAAGCTATCTTAAACATACCGATCAACAAAGTAAGTAAGCGATCCGAAGTAGATGAGTTACTCTCACCTTATATTAAAAACACAGGCGTTAGGCTATTCCTCATGAAAAACCTTACTAGGAAAAAGGAAGGTGGGTTTGAGTGGAAAGCTAATTTTAAGTTGTTGAGTGAATCTTACGATAAGATCAAAGGGACACCACCTCTGCAAGAGAGTACGGGTTTAAATATTTTATTCATAAAAGGAGAAAAGAGTGATTATATATCAATGGAAGATGAGTTATTAATTAAGAATTATTATCCAAAAGCTCAAATCAAGACCATTCCAGGAACTGGTCACTGGGTGCATGCTGAAAAGCCTAATGAACTATTATACAGCATCTATTCATTTTTTCAATAAATTTTAAGAAACAGGGAAGCCTAAATTCACGTTGAATGGGTGTTAAACAAATTATGATGAAAAAATATACACTAGTTATCGTTTTGGCTACTTTCTTCTTTGGTACAGCAGCGATTACTGTTAACAATGATAAGTACTTCGAGATTATTAAGAATATCGAGATATTCACTAATATTTTTAAAGAGATTAATACACATTATGTTGATGAGGTAGATCCATCAGCACTGATGAAAGTCGGTATAGATGCTATGCTAGAGACTCTCGATCCCTACACCAATTATGTATCAGAATCCCAAATTGAGAATTATAGAATATCAGCGGAAGGTCGTTACAGTGGAATAGGGGCTTTGAGTAAGGAAATAGATGGTTATGTGACGATATCTGAGGTTTTGGAAGGAGGTGCTGCGGAGCAAGGAGGAATTAAAGTCGGTGATAAGATTATAAAAGTAAACTCTAGATCAGTAGAGGGAAGGAGCAATGATGATGTAGCAAAGTTTATGAGGGGAGCGCAGGGTGCGGAGATCTCATTGACCGTAGAAAGACCTGGGACAAAAGCTCCAGTAAACCTCACACTCAATAGAGCACAAGTGAATATTCCGAATGTCCCATATACGGGAATGGTAAGTGACGATATTGGGTATATTTCCTTAACTACATTTACTCAGAATGCAGGTAATAATATTGCAAAAGCACTAAGAGATTTAAAGAAAAAAGATGAACTAAGAGGAGTTATAATAGACTTAAGAAGTAACGGAGGAGGTCTATTATCAGAAGCTATTAATATCTGTAACATCTTCACTCCTATGGGTCAAGAGGTCGTATTTACAAAGGGAAAAGTCATCGATAGAGATCAAAGTTATAAAACTCGTAATCCTCCAGTGGACCTCGATATCCCACTTACTGTATTAATCAATAAAACTTCTGCATCAGCTTCAGAAATTGTTTCAGGAGTTTTGCAAGATCTAGATAGAGGTGTAATTATTGGACAAAGATCATATGGTAAAGGACTGGTCCAGAACACAAGAAGACTAGGTTATAACTCAAGTGTAAAAATAACGACCTCTAAGTACTACATACCAAGTGGTAGATGCATACAGAGCGTAGAATACGAAGATGGAGAACCTAAAGACATACCTGATGAAAAGAGAGCAAAATTTAAGACAAAAAATGGTCGTACAGTCCTAGACGGAGGAGGCGTAACACCTGATATCAAAATAGAAGAGCCAGTACAACCAGATGTTTTGAAAGCATTGCGTGATCAGAATATGATATTCAAGTATGTAACAGAGTATACTCTGAAGCATGACTCGATCGCAGCAGCTAAATATTATAAGTATAATGATTATAGCGAATTCAAGTCTTTTCTAGCTAAGAATAACTTCAAGTTTGATTTGCAAGGAGAGACGGCCCTAGAAGAGATGAAAGAAAAAGCCCTTGAAAACCTAAGTAACCCACAGATAGATGCGAGTATAATTGCTTTAGAAAAAAACCTCCAAACTGCTAAGCAGGATGATTTAGATGAATTCGAAGCAATGATATCTAAGGAGATTGAGAAAGATATAGTCGTAAGATATCATTACCAAAGCGGTCGAATAAAGCAAGGCTTAGAAAATGACGTAGAGATTAAGGAAGCGATCAATGTGCTTAGAGATAAGGATAGATACTCTAAAATACTATCTGGGAAATAAACTAGAAGTTAAGCGCAATTGAGATCCAATATTTTATGTCTTGAGACATCAGCATCTAAGTGCTCTGTTGCCCTAGTGGCATCAGACGAAAATGTAGTCTATAAAGAAGCAGAAGAAGCCTACTCACATGTTTCTCAAATAACTTTACTGATTGATGATTGTATCGCTGAGGCTGATGTCACCTATAGCGACCTAGATGCAGTAGCAATTAGTGGTGGTCCTGGGTCTTACACAGGGCTAAGAGTTGGTACATCTACAGCTAAAGGGATATGTTTTGCTCAGGATATACCGCTGATATCATTAAACACACTTAGGGTCATAGGAGATAATTTGATCAGAGAAGAGGCATCCAACCCAAAGGCCCTTTACATCCCAGTTATAGATGCACGCCGAGATGAGGTTTATTTAGCTGGATTTAATAGAAATCTAGAGCAAATAATGGTAGACCAAGCTTATATTCTCCAAGAAGATAGTTTTGCCTTACTTACCAAGGAATATGATCAAATCATAATTGGTGGTGATGCGGCTATAAAGTCCTCTAATATTTTAGCCGATAAGGGCTTTGTTTATAGGCAAATGGTTATTGAAGCATGTCACATGAGCTATTTAGCCATAGAGGCCTTTAGAGGGCAGGATTTTGTTGATCTAGGCTCTTATACTCCACATTATATTAAGCCTCCTAACATCACTGTATCTAAAAAACAATTTTTTAGAAAAAATTAACATTGCAGGTCAAACCTATTGGACACATAAAGCATTGAAATTCATAATGTTATATATGTCATATGGTTGTTAATTCACCGAAAGGCGACATTAAGGTCTATTTGTGGTATGGTGATTGCATTAATCACAATGTATTCCGTGAATTATTAAAATCAATTACAGTATGAGAAACAAAAAGAACGAGATTGTTACCTTAAGAAAAGGGTCTAGTGAAGTACAACTAGATTATGCAGATCTCAGAAAAGCAGTACTTGTTCTCAGAGCTGTCAATCACAAGTTAAGACAAAGGATTATTGATCTTTTAGAAGAAAGTGATACAATGACAGTGACAGACATCTACATTAAGTTAAGGTTAGAGCAATCAGTAGCATCACAGCATTTAGCAATATTAAGAAGAGCTGGTGTGGTACTTACCGAAAGACAAGGAAAGTTTATTTATTACTCACTTGATAGAGATAGACTAGGTCAAATCTCACGTCTAGTAGAAGAATTAGCGGGGTAATAGACATTACTAAACCAATATTTCTGTAATAGATTAAACTTTAAGAACTAATCTCAAGAACAAAAAAAACAACAAAGGCTGGTTTTAGCGGTAAAATCAACTCTCCAAAATGCTTAAAAGCAGAAGTTTATCACAAACATTCATTGTTGTCGTAAGACAATGTGATAAAAGGCTCATCTAACAAATATAACTCCCAAGTTAAGTAGGTAACAAGCAGAAACTCAAGATCTCTGTACAACCATAAGGGCTAAAAACTGACTACACAAAGCAGTCAAATTTGGTCCTTAACTAAAGAGATATATAGTTCAGAGCAAGTCTTTAGAGGTAGAATTATCGAGTTAAAAGATACTTTAACCAATATTCTGTAATAGCTTGAACTTTAAAGTTTTAGGAGCAACAAACTCAAAAAACACACTTCAGATGCTGGTTTTTATTGAAAATCAATATCAGCAAGTTATAAATATCAATTTTTCTTAATATTTATTTGTCTAGTTTATTATAATTCTTCATCTTTGTTGAGAGCACAACACTCAAAATAAGAAACTACGTGAAGTCAAAGGACTTCGAAATTTATTGGAACTACACATTATGAAGAAGACTAAGGTTACGTTTAACAACGATAAGCTCACATATTCGTGCGAATTAATGAGAGCTTTAGCCCATCCATTGAGACTAAAAATTCTCGAATTTATTGACGGTCATGGTACGATCAATGTCAATAAAATATACAATACCCTAAATATTGAACAATCAATTACATCTCAGCATCTGCGTATATTGAGATTAGCAGGAGTTGTAAATGCCAAAAGAGAGGGTAAGTATATGCACTATAACATTAATTACCCGATAGTCGAAAGAGCTAATAAAGCAGTGAATAACTTCGTAGGAAAATTATAACTACGCTTTATAATTTACACCTTTTACTTTAAGATAACCCCGATTAGTCTTATTCAATAATTGTTTCAGGTTCTTGACTCATTCCGACATCTCCTGGTAAATCATTATTATCTAGATTCTCTTCAGCTTTATCTTCAGGCTTTTGGAAAAAATTTCTGTGAAATACCAATATGCTGATTACACCAGTAGATATAGATGCATCTGCAATATTGAATACTGGTCTAAAGAACTGAAAACGTTCTCCACCCCAGAATGGAAACCAGTCAGGAAAATTAGTATTGATCATAGGGAAGTAGAGCATGTCTACCACTTTGCCGTGCAAGAACTTACCATACCCACCATCTTCTGGGAATAACTCCGCGACTCGCCCTATATCAGACTCCGAGAATATTATACCATATACAGCGGAATCTATGATATTACCGAGCGCGCCTGCGATAATCAAAGCAAAGCAGACTAACAATCCAATCGATTCCTTAGTCTTAATAAGTTGTACGATCATGTAACCCAGAAAACTGACCATAACAAGTCTAAATAGACTCAATGCAAGTTTTCCCAGTTCTCCACCAAAAGTTAGCCCAAAGGCCATTCCTTCATTTTCGATAAAATGGATCTTTGCCCATGATAACCCTAGCATATCAAATCCACTACCTATAGAGTAAGTGGTCTTAATATGATACTTAAGCCATTGGTCTAGTATGACCACTATAAGAATAACAAAGATTACTGTAGAAGATCGTCGCAATTAGAGTTCTGTTATTGAAGAAGAGCAAAAATAGAAATTTTAAATTCTTATTGGGTAATTAATAGATGGACTTACCCTGCTTTCAGATATTCTAAGTTGTTGTCTATTTAAAGAATATTTTCTCGATCATAATGCCATGTGACAAGGTTAGTACAATTGCACTTACCAGTCCAACAAGAAATAATACTACAGAAAGTGTTATTAATCGCTGTTTTATAGAGACTGATTTGCCCAGAAAGTACAAGTCATTAATCATTTCTGTATAGGTCATATTACCAGTCGAGATTACTCTAGTCATCTCCGCAGTATACTCTTCCAGACTAAGCTTCGAAAAATTTTGAGCATAAAGGATGCCGCTATATTTTTTACCCAACTTATAATATTTATGAGGCAGCATGGCAAATAGAGCAAACACCATCGAGGCCATACCAAAGTTCAAGAGTATCTTAGAACCCAACTGTAGTACATCTTTTTGGGCATCTGGGGCCATGTATATAACACCCATCAATAATGAAATAATAATTGAGTTTACAGTTAATATGATGCTTGCTTTATTATCAACCATCCTGAGCAAATTATAGTGATTTCTAGATAGTGTTCTGAATAAGGTCTGGACGCCACGCCCATCAAATTTGTTTAATTTGTCTTTGGCTTTTCCTGAAACTCCAATAATATTTTTTACTTCTTTATTCATGAAGAATTAAAGATGAAATTATATATGGTTAAGTTATCGAAATTATATTCAATAGCTGTAATAAATAGCCTAATCTATTTGGCTAAGATTTTAGTTTAGCACCGATACTTAAAGTGGCATGAGGAACAGCTTTTAATCTAGCTATGGCAATTAAATTGCCAGTAACTCGACAGACTCCGTAAACTTTGTTTTCGATTCTTAACAGAGCATTTTCTAAGTGCTGGATATATTTACGCTGTCTTCCAGCTAGGGTAAACATCTGTTCGTTTTCACTAGTAGTTGTACCATCTTCTAAGCCTTTGATTTTAGTTTCTGGATCACTACCCATTTTTTTAATATGGTTTTGGTAGAATGCAAGTTGCTCCTTTGCTTCTTCTAATTTTTCATTAATTAGGCTTTTGAAGAAGGCTAGTTCTTTCTGATTATACTTTGTTTTCTTAGTTCTTTTTTTGACAGTAGATTTTCTATCGGCAGAAGCTTTCTTCTTTGCAGCCGGTTTGATATTTTGTTTTTTTGATTGGACTTTTTTAGTAGCTTTCTTTTTTACAGGAGTTGTTTTTGTAGTACCAGACTTCTTTTTAACTACTGTCTTTTTTACTTTGGATTTTGTCGGACTAGCTTTTTGGGGACTAGCTTTTTTAGCTTTAGATTTTTTTGGAGTGACCTTCTTAGCTACCTTTTTGGCAGTTGACTTCTTCGCCGAAGCAGTTTTAGCACTTTTTTTAGCACTTAATTTTTTTGCTGTAGTCTTTTTAGGGCTGGCCTTTTTAGTACTAGACTTTTTAGTCGTAGTCTTCTTTGCCTTAGTTTTCGCTGCTTTTTTGACCTTTTTTACTTGTTTCGCAGACATATATGTGCATTTTGTAATAAAAACATCTGATTATCATGATAATGCAAAAATTGTGCAAATAATTCGATGTGTCGATTGCAAACCATTCATTATCAATAAGATATATTAGAAACATATAAATAGCAAAAGCCTTAATTTTGTTTTTGAGAGTAGATTCTCCGGTCAAATTGCAATTGATTCATCAATCTAACAACATGAAACATCTTTATAACAGGATAGATAAGCGTATCCTAAAATCTAAGCTAAGTGAAAGTGATAAACTTAGAAAAACGCTATCATTCTACTCCTATGCTCAGATTAAGAATCCAAAATTCTTTCGAGATCACTTGTACTTTACATTATCTCAACATGAGGTATTTGGTCGAATCTATATCGCTTCAGAAGGTATTAATGGACAGCTATCTGTTCCTCATCATAACTTTAATGCTTTTAAAAAATCACTTTACGATATCGATTTTTTAAATGGTTGTAGGCTCAATATCGCAATCGAAGATGATGGCCTTTCTTTTTATAAGTTAGCCATCAAGGTAAAAAATAAGATAGTAGCTGATGGATTAGATGATAGTAGTTTTGATGTAACTGATAAAGGCATACACTTAGATGCCAAAGCCTTTAATGCAATGAGTGAACAACAAGATACTGTTATTGTAGACATGAGAAATCATTATGAATCAGAGGTAGGGCATTTTGAAAATGCGATTTGCCCAGATGTAGAAACTTTTAAAGAATCTCTACCAATTGTAGAAGACTTACTATCTGATAAGAAGAATGCTAATATTGTAATGTACTGTACTGGCGGGATCAGGTGTGAGAAGGCCAGCGCATACTACAAACATAAAGGCTTTAAAAACGTATATCAGCTAGATGGCGGTATAATAGAATATGCACGGCAAGTAGATCAAGCAGGAATAGAGAATAAATTCAAAGGCAAAAATTTTGTCTTCGATGATAGGTTGGGAGAAAAAATCACCAATGATGTAATCTCAAAATGTCACCAATGTGGAGCGTCATGCGATGCTCATACCAATTGTATAAATGAAGTATGCCATATTTTATTTATTCAGTGTGACAATTGCGCAGCCAAGTATAATAAATGTTGTTCTATCAAGTGTCAGCAATACAATGATCTTTCACTAGATGAACAAAACCGGATAAAAGGCCAAGTAGAATTTAATGGAAGCAAGTTTGGAAAAGGTAGATATAAAGCACTTCATCGAGATGAAACCCTTGACTTAGAATAGGGCTTTGTCAATCCTAAAATAGTTCCCTTTTAAAAATATTTTAACATATTCTGTGACGTTTACTAGTAATGGTGCGTCAAAATTGACATTAAATAACTTTCTAAAAAAATCAATTTTTACAATGGGAGATTTCGATATTATGGCAAGTGTTGGTGGCTTAGTTGAACAAGCAATTTTATGGGCACCAAAAATTATTATTGCATTATTAATTCTATGGATAGGATTTATGATTGTAGGAGCAATCACAAAATTTGCTGGTAAAGCAATGACCAAATCTGGCTTAGACAAAGACTTAGTACCTTTTTTAACTTCATTAATTAGTGCTGTACTTAAAGTGTTAGTAGTGATCACTGCAGCAGGAACTTTAGGTATAGAGATGACAGCTTTTATAGCTTTGATAGGTATGGCTGGTTTAGCTATTGGTATGGCTTTACAAGGTACATTAGCCCACTTTGCGGCAGGCGTTATGGTTTTAATATTTAAGCCATACAGCGTAGGTGATCTAGTAGATATACAAGGTACAGTAGGTACGGTATCAGAAATACAAGTGTTTAATACCATTATCAACTCTCTTGACAATAAGAAAGTAATCATGCCTAATGGAATAGCTACAAGTGGCGTCATGGTTAACTTGTCTGCAAATGGTAAACTAAGAGTAGACCTCAATGTAGCCATGCCATATGAAGAGGATTTTGAAAAAGTAAAAGGTATAATCAGAGGAGCTTTAGATAAGGTATCTGAGAGACTTCCAGATGAGCCTACTGTGGAAATAGAAAAATTTGACGCAAATAATGTATTACTAGCAGTAAGACCATATGCAACTGATGCAACATACTGGGATGTATACTTTAACTCTTACAAAGAAATCAAGAAAGCGTTAGGAGAAGCTGGAATAACAGTAGCTTACCCAACTAGAAGAGTAAAAAATATATAGTCAAAAGTATTTGAGATAAAACGAGCCCCGATTTAAAAAATCGGGGCTTTTTTTATTGTTGCCCTATTTATTTTGAGAATAGCCAGCAAACAATAATTGATTCTTGTACGTGTCTGTTACAATATAGACTCACATTTATACTTAGTTCCCCTATGGATATTTTTTGATACCATAGCAAGATCATCTACAGTTGATCTACAATAGATAGCGTACTAGATCATTTTGTAAAAAGATTTACAAAATTGATTCAGGCTTGCCAATTCACAATACTGAAAAGTTGTAGTGTTAATTAGTTTTAAGTCCTGGAGATCTTTCTAAAAACTCATCGTAGAGTAACGTATGTCTACTCTCTATCGGAATATTCCAACCATTAATAAAGAGTTGTATGATTTGAGTTTTAGTTTCAAATGGATCACCATCTGATACGAATAAGCTTGCCATTTTGCCCTCTTCTAGGCTACCATACTTATCAGACATCCCAAATATTTCTGCAGGATTAATAGTCACCGACCTCAGAGCTTCTTCAGTACCTAGGCCATAGGTTGCAGCAAAGCCAGCTTGGTAGGGTAGGTTTCTTACATTCTCCGTATCATTGGTTCTAATGGCTACCTTGATTCCTGCTTTGTGCATTTTTGAGGCATTGCTGTACGGAGAATCATAACTATCAGATTGTCTAGATGGAGTTGCCAACACTGGTCCAGTGATGACTGGGAATCCAGACTCCTTGAGTTCTTTAGTGACTCTCCACCCGTCTGCTGCTCCAGTTATTATTGCCTTTAGTTTATTTTCTTTTGCCCATTTAATTGCAGATTTGATATCAGTAGCTTTGTTTACTTCTATCATAATGGGTGCTTCGCCATTCACTACATTTACTATGGCATCCATACCAGGATTGTACCCTTCCTTGGATTTATTGCTTGCTTTACCTGCAGAATCTATCTTAGCATAAAGGAGAGCTTTAGCCCATATATCCTTCATTTCTTTTGCTGCTTTTTCATTGTCTTTCTTGATATCATCAGCTGATCTTCTGTCCCACCGTCCCCTCTTGCCAGTGGAAGGATAGTTCATAATCACTGCGCTAAACCCTGTATGCATTTGCTCCGGAGTATAGCCATGCAGACTTATCAGTGATCCTGTACCTGGGAATCTGCCTCCTGAAGGTTTGGTGAATACACTAGTTATACCATTAACTCTTGTGACAGGGATTGCAACAGCATTTGGGTTAACTGCGGTAAGCGCCTGCATGTGTGGTGTAAAACTTCCTAGCTCGTTATAGTCTTGTGTAAGCGATACAGACCCTACTTCGCTCAGTCCTAGATTACATCCACTATCTATAAATCCTGGATAGATAAATTTATCAGTACAGTCAATTATTTCGGTATCAGCACTCGCAGTTAGAGCATCGCCAATCTGAGCAATAGTACCATCTTTGATAAGTAGGTCTGCTTTTTTAGTACCGTTGGTTACTGTGACAAGTGTTCCATTTTTTAATAAAAATGAGCCTTGTTCAGACTTCGCAATTTGCTGTCCAAAAATACTTGTAGGTAAAAAAAATAAAAGTATATATATCAGATTTTTCATCTTGATAGTTGATTAGTGGTTTTCAAATAATTGTTCAAATACGCCATGCATACACCCATCGGTATCGTGATCATGGGCTTCCTGTTCAAAGAATGCAGGAACGGTTTCCTCTGGATCAATATCCATTCTTACATCTGCTGGGTCTTCATTGATATCAAACCTGACTACACCATCTACAATCGTATACTGAGGTACGGTGTAGATAGATAGTGGGTGATTCTTGAAGATTGCTATATCTCCATCTTTACCCACCTCTAGGGATCCGACTTTATCATCGATACCTAATTGGATTGCTGGATTTAAGGTGATTAACTTGAGGGCATCGTTGTCACTTAAGTTGCCATACTTCTGTGACTTGCCTGCCTCATGATACAAATGTCTGATGAGCTCTCCCGAGTCTGAGTTGATCGATGTAACGACCCCATTCTTTGTTAGGATAGCAGCATTATAAGCAGTTGAATAATATACCTCAAATTTATATGCCCACCAATCTGCAAACACAGAGGCCGTAGCACCGAATGCTGCCAATTCAGGAGCTACTTTAAATCCTTCATTAACATGCTGAAAACAAATCTTCTTAACTCCAAAATCTCCTAACACATTCATCAACATCAATATCTCATCGGCTCTGTATGAGTGACAATGTATTAAAATGTCCCCTTTTAAAATATCTGCGAGTGTTTCTAATCTGATATCATATTCTGGAGCAACAGCATTGATAGCTTTGCTGTCATGCTTATCCCACTTTTCCATATATGCTTTGCCTTCCGAAAATGCTTTTCTGAATACCTGCTCTATACCCATCCTTGTACGGGGCATGATGCCTCTCCCTTCTCCATGGACACGCATAGGGTTTTCTCCTAGTGCAAACTTAATCGTCCGTGGGGCACCATCCATTATCAGGTCGTACTGGTCTGTTATTCCCCATCTATGTTTTATAGTCTGACACTGACCACCGATTGCATTGGCAGATCCATGCATAGCATGGGAGATAGTTACTCCTCCAGCCAGAGCTCTATAAATACCTACATCAAATGGATTTAACGCATCTCCTTCCCATACTTCTGCGGTCACAGGATTGCTAGCTTCATTGATTGCGTCCAGTGCAATATGGGAGTGGGCATCGATAATGCCAGGCATTACAAAATGTCCAGAAGCATCTATAGTTTTTACGCCCTCACCTGCAGAAAGGCTCTCACCTATGGATTTTATTTTTCCATTGCTGATTAGGACGTCAGTATTTTCTTTTACTCCATCAGTGATGGTTATTACAGTCCCATTTTTAATTAGGACATCCCCTTTTTCAGTTTGCGCAGTTATCACAAATGGTAATAAGATAAGGGCAACTATTTTTATATATTTCATTCTATCGTATTTAGGATTTAGGGTCTATTTTTTCTCCAGTAACTGGAAAACTACCAAAGTCTCCGACAGAAACTTTTCCTTCAAAAGTATCTTCATCAAATTCTATGGACATATTTACTTTCATCGTGGCTCCTTGAGCATTTGCTTCAAAGTCAAAGTTCAAACTACTACCATCTTGCTCTACACCTTCGACATTTGATGGATCATTAGGGGTTTGGTCACTTGTAATCTCTAGTTCATAGTTGTCTCCACTTTTCGTAATATTTAATTTACCTGTGGTAGACATGCCGGGTATCTCTACCGTATATTTATAGTTTCCACTAAGATCTTTTGTGGAGGTGGAATCTCCTTTAGTTGATTTCTTTTCTTTTGTTTCAAACTCATACTTTGATCCCTCTACGAATACATATTTGACCTTTGATTTTTTATCAAAATAAGGCTTAGTAGTAATCACCAAATTGGCAAGCTTATTCTTTTCTATTGTTCCTGCTATATCGTCGATACCTAAAGTCTTAGCTGGGTTTGTAGTTATAGAAGCAAGAGCTACCTCTTCACTCAGGCCATTTTCAACTAAACGACTTAAGTTTTTATGGATATCTGCTGCCTTAGTATTTAGTAGTGAGAAAGAATAGCTTACTCCCTCTTCATGCAAGAGTTTTGCTTGCCCTACATACTGGTCGTAAGACTTTTTCTTTTTTGCTTTAAATATTTTCGACTCTTCTGTCTCGTCGTCTTTTTTCTTTTTCTCTTCTTTGATTTCCTTAGGAAGATCAAGTGAAAGTAGGACAGGTTGTTTTTTGAGCTTGTCAATATTGAGCCATCCTTGTTTTATCTCTGATGGGACGATTTTAAAATTTAGCTCTTTCTGTAGTCTCATCGCGCGCTGTATATCTCTTGTTTTGCCTACACTAAAATAGACTGGTAGCTCACTATTTACTACAGGGTAAAGAGCTTTGATAGACTTATCATAGCTGGGCCTTTTCACTCCTAGATTATTTGATTTGTAGGTTTTTTCATGATTACTAGCAAGATTAGCTTTTCTAAATAGATCTCTATACTTAGCCATGACTGCCATCACGGTGCCTGGATACATACCACTCGCTCCTTTGAGAGAGGCAAATAAGGAGATATCCTCTGCAATTAGCATATCATCTACTGAGCTGCCATTAAGTATAATAACAGACCCTTTTCCGGGTAGCATCCTGCCTTTAGGTACAGAGTGAGATATAGTGATCCCTTGTTTTCTATATGCTGCTATAGACTTGTCCTTCACATTAAGCACATCCCGCAAGGTGAGGTTTGGGGTTATACCTGCTCGGTCATTAGGAGGGTTACCCGGATCTTTAATCTTAGGTAGATTTTTAGGCGCTTCCTTCGTAGGTACTCCTATATGTGATAATCCTGCAATAAAACCAGCATAGACATACATAGAGTCTGCATCTACGATCTGCGCATCAAAAGGTGGTGTGATATTACTTCCTACAGCGGTAATAATACCATCTTCTACCAGTATGGAGTTTTCGGGTAATAACTGACCCGGACTCACGATAACATTGGCATTGCGAATTAAAAATTTATTAGTGATCTGGGGTATCTCATCATTTTGCGCTATGCTTATTAGTGGCGCTAGCAAGAATATTAGTAATAGATATTTTTTCATATTAAAGGCATATTAATCATAAAGGTAAGGTACAAGAACATAGCGGTTTTGATAGTTAAATCTCAATAGAATAATTTTTTGTAAAATACTCAGGCACTTACAGACATTAAATAAAATCGTAATTTGTAATCTTACTGAAAAAGAGCTTGGTGGCTAAGAAAGACCATAAAAAAAAGGCTAAAATTTTGACTCCAGTCTCTGCTGAGTTATCGGAGGTAATTCCATCATCTATCAGTTTAAATAAGTCTATTGCCGCGATTGTGCTTTTTGCTTTTGGATTGTTATTATATGCTAACACATTGAAGCATCAATATGCTCAGGATGATGCTATAGTGATCTATGATAATATGTATACAACTCAGGGTATAGCTGGGATAGGGGGGCTTTTAAAGTATGATACTTTTTTTGGATTTTTTAAAGAAGAAGGCAAGGCTGCCTTGGTGTCAGGAGGTAGGTATAGACCATTGACGCCTATTATGTTTGCTGTGGAATGGCAGCTCTTTGATCGCAACCCGATGGTAGGTCATTTGATAAATATTCTGCTATATGGACTGTTGGGGATATTAATATTTTATGCCTTAGACAGTTTGCTCATAAACTATCAAGATCATTTGCTAATTGCTTTTGGTGCGTCATTGGTTTTTATAGCACACCCGATACATACAGAAGTAGTAGCAAATATTAAAGGGAGAGATGAAATTGTAAGTATGATCGCAAGTGTAGCAGCGCTGTATTTAGTTTTAAAGAAAGTCGATCTAGGAAAAAATAGCTATTCTATAATGGGCGCAGCTATTTTGTTCTTGGGTCTCTTGTCCAAAGAAAATGCGATTACCTTTTTAGCTATTATTCCTTTTAGTTTATATTTTTTCAGAGGTAAAAGTATTTTAAAATCGATCAGTCTTTCTTTGCCATTGGTAGCTGCGGCTGTTTTATTTATTGCGATTAGGACTATGGTTTTGGGATTTGATTTTGGAGGAACTCCATCAGAACTGATGAATAATCCGTACATAAAAATAGAAGGAGCGCAATATGTACCTTTTGATCTGGGAGAAAAGTTTGCTACCATATTTTTTACTCTTGGCAAGTACATGCAACTACTATTTTTTCCTCATCCGTTGACACATGATTATTATCCGAGACATATAGAAATGATGCAGTTTAGCGATCCAGCAGTATTGATTAGTGTTTTTATGTATTTGATATTGATCGGATTTGCCATATTGGGATGGAAGAAAAAACAATTACTTAGTTACAGCATTTTGTTTTATCTGTCTAGTCTATCTATAGTGTCTAATATTGTTTTCCCGATTGGTACTAATATGTCTGAAAGATTTCTTTTTATGCCTTCCTTAGGATTTGCTATTGCAGTAGCTTATGGTGGATACCTTGTTTATCTGCGATATGGTCGTCGTATAGTAATCCTTGGTTTGTTGTGTATTCCTATCATGGCCATGGCTACTAAAACGGTATTGCGAAATAATGCATGGTATGATGATTTTTCTCTATTTATTACAGATATAGAAGTATCTAAAAATTCTGCTAAGCTCAACAATGCTGTTGGTGGTGCTCTATCAAATAGATATCACAATGAGAAAGATATAAATCTAAAACGATCTAAACTAAATGAAGCAATCATAAGGCTTAATAAGGCAATAGAGATTCATCCTAACTATAAAAATCCGTATCTGATAAGAGCAAATTGTTATCACTTTTTAGGAGATTTTAAAAGTGCAGAGCAATCATACATCATGGCTATTAATCTCGATCCAGGTTTTAACGATGCCATAATTAATCAGGCGATCAATTATAGAGAGATGGGAAAGCAGTATGGAGCAGAGCGAGGGGATTTAGTATCAGCTATAAAATATCTAAAGACTTCCTTTGATATGAACGCAAATGATTATGAAACCGTTAGATTATTAGGTATTGCTCATGGTAATGCCAATAATTATCAAGAAGCAATTTCTTATTTTGCCAAGGCATTACAATTATCACCTAACTCAGCAAATGCACATGTCAACTTGGCGAAAGCATACAGCAATGCTGGGGAGGAAGAGATGTCACAGGAATATGCTAATAAAGCAAGAAATATAGATCCGAATGTATTTGAGAATTAGAAAAGTTGCGCTACTACTGATACTGTGTATGTTTATGATGACTACCATGTGGTCTCAGACAGTTATTACTGCTGCTGGAAGTGATTGGGCAGAGAGAACTTATAATAGTATGAGTCTAGAGGAGAAGGTAGGCCAGTTATTTATGATCAGAGCGCACTCAGATAAAGGTCGTACTCATGAAGATCAAGTAAAGAAATATATCAAGGACTATCATGTCGGCGGATTATGTTTTTTCCAAGGGACTCCTACTAAACAAGCAAGATTAACTAATGAGTACCAAATAAAATCTAAGATTCCCCTTATGATCGGAGTAGATGCGGAGTGGGGTTTAGGGATGAGATTTAAGGAAACGGCTTTTAGTTTTCCAAGGCAACTGCAACTAGGAGCCATACAAGATTATAATATCATCTATGAGATGGGATTACAAGTAGCAGCACATGCTAAGCGGATAGGTATACATGTCAATTTTGCCCCAGTGGTAGATGTTAATAATAATATAGACAACCCAGTGATCAATGACAGATCATTTGGCGAAGACAAATATAATGTGGCTACTAAGTCCTATGCCTACATGCGAGGGATGCAAGACGGTGGCATTATGGCCTGTGCAAAACATTTCCCAGGTCATGGGGATACGGCAGTAGACTCTCATGCTGATCTACCGATCATAAATCATAGTAGAGCTAGACTAGATAGTATCGAGCTCATGCCGTTTAGAGTGATGGCGAGAGAGGGTATACAGAGTATGATGGTTGCCCATCTCAGCATACCATCTATAGATGATCGACCTAATAGGCCTAGTACCCTATCTAAAAAGTTAATCGATGGCATCCTTCGCGAAGAGATGCATTTTGATGGATTAGTATTTACGGATGCTATGGAGATGCAGGGGGTGGCTAAATATTTTAAAAATGGTCAGGGAGAGGTAGAAGCAGTCCTAGCGGGTAATGATGTGATACTGTTGCCAGATGATCTACCACAAGCATTTAGAGCCATAAAGAAAGCCGTCCAAGACAGTGTCATATCAGAACAGCGATTGAAAGAGAGTATACTAAGAATTCTAAAAGCTAAGCAAGAGTATGGTCTGAGCAAAAAGCCAAGCATAATTAGTGAAGCTGGAATTAATTATGATCTCAATAACGTAGAGGCTCAAACACTTAAGAGTGAATTAATAGAACAATCCCTCACTATAGCTCGTAATGAGTCTCTTCAAATACCAGTCATTGAGATCGCTAATAAAACCTATGCTTCGATTGCAATCGGCAGTAAGAGTAAGACGGCCTTCCAAAAGAGATTAAGTAGCTACGTAGATTGTAGACATTATAACGTAGGAAAATCATTCTCTAAGGGCGAAAAAGAGAAGATATTTAAATCGGTTAGTAGTGCTGATTTAATATTTATCAGCCTACATGATATGAGTAAATATTCGAGCAAGAATTTTGGCTTATCTCAGGAGGCTATCAAATTAGTAAATGATATAGCTTACTCTAAGAATGTAATCCTAACTGTATTCGGTAGTCCGTATGCCCTAAAGTATTTTGATGGGGTAGAGCACGTCTTAATGTCTTATGCTGATGAAGAAATCACACAGGACCTTTCTGCTCAAGGATTATTTGGAGCGTTTGATTTTTCTGGGAAGTTACCGGTAACAGCTTCTGAGGTATATCGATCAGGAATGGGTAATTATCAACCAAGCCTAGGTAGATTAGGCTATGCAAAGCCAGAGCGCGTAGGATTATCATCACAAGGGTTAGCAGCTATTGACACCATCATTGAAGAAATGATAAAAGGTAAATCTGCTCCTGGTTGTCAAGTACTGATAGCCAAGAATAAAAAGATTGTATATCAAAAATCTTACGGATACCACACCTACGACAAGAGAAAACCTACGACTCTGGACGATGTGTTTGATCTGGCATCTGTCACAAAAGTATTATCTACCACAATATCAGTAATGAAGCTCCATGAAGATAAGAAGCTAAGTATCTATCAGCCTATCGATAGATATGTAACAGAGGCAGATACAAGTAATAAGGGCGACATGATCATAGAAGATATTATGGCTCATCATGCTGGTCTACCAGGATGGATACCGTTTTATAAAAACACGGTTGAAAAAGAAAAGAAGAAAATTATTAAACCAACAAAGTACTACAGCAAACAACAAAGCACGAACTATGCGCTGAAGGTCATGGATGAGATGTTCTTGAGAACTGATTTTCAAGACTCTATATGGTCTAGGCTATTAGGTTGTAGTATTAGAGATAAGAGAGATTATAAGTATAGTGATTTAGGATTTTATATGTTGCAACATGCGATAGAGCGCACGAGTAATAAACAGCAAGAAGATTATGTATCGTCTAATTTTTATGCTCCTTTAGGTCTGCGGACTACGTGTTACAACCCATGGCAGCGCTTCTCTAGGAATAGAACGCCTCCTACAGAAAAGGATAATTACTTTCGGGATGCTGTTGTGCAAGGCTATGTACATGATATGGGAGCGGCGATGCTCGATGGAGTGAGTGGCCATGCAGGATTATTCTCCAATGCTCAAGACTTAGCAGTCCTTATGCAGATGCTCCTAAACGGAGGTAGTTATGGCGGCAAAAAATATCTGAGCCCAAATACGGTAAAGACATTCACTTCAAGATTTTATAGATCGACAAGGCGAGGTATTGGGTTTGATATGAAAGAGTTAGACAGTAGTAAAAGAAAGAATATGTCTGAAAAAGCATCTGATAGTACATTTGGTCATCTGGGATTTACAGGCACTTGTGTGTTTGCTGATCCAGAGCACGATATCGTATTTATACTCTTGTCTAATCGGACTTATCCCAGTATGAATAATAATAAGTTTGGAAAAAAGAACTTTAGACCTCGAGTGCAGACGGTGATCTATGACTCATTGATCGCTCAAAACAAAGCATAGCAAATGAAGCTCTCCTTTGATATTGCTAAGCGATACCTGTTTGGCAAAAAATCTACTAATGCTATCAATATTATCTCTGCTATATCGGTGCTAGGTATTACGGTAGGTACTGCAGCTTTAATTATTATCCTATCGGTCTTTAACGGATTCGAAGGTCTCATAAAGAATTACTTAAATAATTTTAATCCAGATATTAAGGTGACATTATCCGAAGGCAAGCACTTCTCCGTGGAAGACAAACAATTGTCTGAGATAAAGTCTATTAAGGGCATCTTGCATGTGAGCAGAGTCATAGAAGAAGTGGCGCTCTTTGAGTATAATGAAAATCAAAAAGCGGGGATCATCAAAGGCGTAGACGAAGAATACACTAATGTAACCCAGATAGATTCTTCCCTACGCACTGGCAAATTCATAACGGACAAAGCCGAAGTTAATTACGCAGTATTTGGTAGTGGGATGGCAACAGATCTCAACCTTAATACACTTGATCGGTTAACGCCAGTCACAGTCTATGTCCCCAGGCGCAAAAAGAAGAGTATGCTGGATAAGGATTTTAAATTGTCTAATATATATCCATCGGGATCATTTTCAGATAAGAATGAAAATGATTATACCTATGTGCTTGCATCCCATAAGATGGTCAGCAAACTCTTGGAAAGAAAAGACCTGGTTTCCGCATTAGAGATCAAAGTAGACGAATCTAAAACAGAATCTGTCAAAAAGGACATAGCAAAAATCATGGGCGAAGGCTATGATATTAAAGATAGGCTAATGCAAGACGAAACCCATCTTAAAATTATGAATATCGAAAAGTGGATGAGTGTCCTTCTTGTAAGTTTGATTTTGATATTATTAGCTTTTAATATGATTGGGTCTATTTGGATGATCGTCTTAGATAAGAAAAAAGATATTTCTATACTTAAAACGATGGGCTTTACACCTTCAGGAATAAAAAATATATTTCTTGCTGAAGGAATTTTGATCTCAACGATTGGCTTAATAATAGGATGTGTAATATCCTTGATTTTTTACCTTTTACAAAAGAATTTTGGCCTTGTGGGTATCCCAGATGGGTTTATAGTAGATGCATATCCTATAGAGTTAAGGCTTAATGATTTTATTTTAGCAGCTGTTATTGTACTTAGTATTGGGCTATTAGCCTCATTTCCACCAGCATTAAGTGCTTCTAAAATTTCTAATTATATCCGTAATGATTAAAAAAAGCTAAGAATGTATATTTGCAAGCATTATGGATGAAAAATGGGAACAAGACTTTGAGTGGCTAAAGGTAAGACACTATGTGAAGGATGCGATAGGGAAGAATGACCTTCCTGATTTGCAGACTATTTTATTTTTGATAGGTGTCCAAGAACTAGGTATGCTACAGACATCGTTTACAAAAGAGGAAAAGCAAGACCTGATGCATATAGCCGTGTGTACCTTACTTAGTGAAGATGGCTACTACGATTTTAAGGGAAATGATCAAGATGGTTGGCCGCATTGGGAAAAGAATCGGACGATTCAAAAAATTTCGCTCGAAGAACAAGAGAATTTATTGATTGAAAAAACCATTAATTATTTCAATAAAAGTAACAATGAAACTAATTAGAAGAACTATAATTTTATTAGTGTGTTTGACAGTACTCACCATATTTACGAATTCATGCGGCACCTCAGGTCCGCAAAAAGCTGTTATCGAGACAGAGTTTGGCAATATGACCTTAGAGCTATATGACTCTACACCTGGTCATAGGGATAACTTTATAAAACTCGTTAAGGAAGGATTTTACGATGATTTATTGTTTCATAGGATAATCAAAGGATTTATGATACAAGGAGGAGATCCAGATTCGCGAGGGGCGGCACCAGGCCAGCGGCTTGGGAGTGGAGGCCCTGGCTATACTATCCCTCATGAGATAGGTGCACCACATATTAAAGGTACACTGGCTGCTGCACGTACACCTAACCCTGAGAAAAATTCTAGTGGCTCACAGTTTTATATTACTCATGGTAACCCACAGTCTGATGCAGCCTTAGACAGAGTAGAAGCAAAGTGGGGATTTAAGTATAATGCGGCACAAAGAGAAAAGTATAAAACCTTAGGTGGCTCACCAAACCTAGATATGGACTATACCGTATATGGAGAAGTCATTGAAGGTTTAGATGTCATAGATAAGATAGTATCTGTACAAAAAGATGGTGGCGATAGACCATTGCAAGATGTCAAAATGAAAATAAGACTAGTAGATTAATTATGAGACGGAGTATATTTTATTTTTTAGCAGCGACCGCCGTTATAATTTCCTCTTGCGGAGGACCTAAGGCGATTTTTTCTGTAGAACCTGATGGGACTAAGGCTCCTCTCAGAGTAGGAGTGATTAATAACTCTACGGATGCAGATTCTTATGAGTGGGATTTTGGAGATGGTTTTAGATCTGTGGATAGCCTTCCGGAGCATCGATATCTAAACTCAGGCCGCTATGTAGTAAAGTTAAAAGTGAAAAAAGGGAAAAAGGTAAACGTAAAAGAACAAGAACTGATCGTACAGCCACCCGATGAGTGCTTAGTATATATAAAAACTACCGAAGGGGATATGATAGCAAGGCTCTTTGATGAGACACCTAAGCATAGAGATAACTTCATCAAGCTAGCCAATGAAGGTTACTATGATGGATTATTGTTCCACAGAGTTATTGATGGATTCATGATACAAGGAGGAGACCCTAAATCCAAGGCTGCTAAGAAAGGAGCGTCCTACGGGGCTGGCGGGCCAGGATACACTATAGAGGCAGAGTTTAGAGAGAGTTTGGCACATGTTAAAGGAGCCCTCGCTGCAGCAAGAACAGAAAATCCTGAAAAAGAATCTAGTGGCTCTCAATATTATATTGTACACGGTAAAGAAGTGACAGAGGCAGATATTAAGAGATTTGAGAGTAAAAATGGAATCACCTATCCACCAAACATTAAAAAGCAATATCTAGAATTGGGGGGGACTCCCTTTCTTGACCAAGGGTATACCGTGTTTGGCATTGTTATAGAAGGATTAGATGTGATAGATAAAATTGCTGAAAAGGAAACAGGCAAAAGAGACAGACCCATTGAGGATGTAAAAATGGAAATAAGCGTAATTAAATAAGATACAATACAAAGAACAATGGCTAAAAACTTGATGCTAGGTATAGACGTAGGAGGTACAGGAATAAAAGGAGCTTTGGTAGATATGAACACTGGAGAATTCGTATCTAAAAAAGTCAAGTATAAAACGCCAGCAGACTCCGGTCCAAAGTCTGTATTAGATGTCATCAAGAAGATGTTAAAAGATCTTGACTGGGAGGATAAGCCATTTGGAATAGGTTTTCCGTGCATTATCAAAAATGATATTTGTTGCTCTGCAGCCAATATTGATGACCGATGGATAGGAGTACATCTAGGTGATTTATTTAAGAAAGAGCTAGGTGTAAATGCTTCATTTGGTAATGATGCAGATTCGGCGGCTTTAGCAGAGATGAGATTTGGTAAGGGTAAAGGCGTAATGGGTAAAGTATTGCTTATCACCTTAGGGACAGGTATTGGTTCTGGTTTGTTTATGGATCAGAAGTTAATCCCTAACTCTGAATTAGGACACCTGCATTATAAGAAGAGCATAGTGGAGCATTATGCCTCTAATCGCGCGAGAGAAAGTAAAGAACTATCCTGGGAGGATTGGGGTAAAGAACTTAATAAGGTTCTAAAGTATATGGACCTGATACTTAATCCAGACTTGTTTTTATTAGGAGGGGGAGTAAGTAAGAAGTTTGACAACTATAAGGAATATCTTACAGTAGACACTAAGATTATACCTGCTAAATTATTGAATAACGCAGGTATTATTGGGGCCGCTATGTTAGCTTACGAAGCGAATCAATAAAGAAAGTACTTCAAAAACAAATAGCCAGCGAAAACGCTAGCTACTTGTCGAGTTTTGGTTATTAAGATTGAGTAATTGCGATAACGCTATCGCTCAAAATAGGCAATCAAATATTTGATTGAATTAATTCTTTCTCTCCTTGATAATACTTTATAGCAGAGACGACATCTTTGTCATCCTTCATTGTCGGCGCTAAGTCTAAGAAGAATTTATGGTTTTCAAAATTTTCTATTAGTGCTTCTTCTAGTGCCTCGATTCCTTTTCTTCTTTGATCAGACTTGAGTGAGATGATAGCTTTACAGTAGATTAGCTTATCGCTGTAAGTATACTTCTCAGCTTCGTTAATTATCCTATTAGCTGAGTCAAACTCTCCGATCTTAATCAAGAAAGAGATGTATTCTTCCCAATAAAGTGCTTGCTCTACACCATTCTTTGCAGCTTTATAATAGTACTTCTTAGCACTTACAAAATCTCCGAGGTGTACATAACATCTAGCTAAGCTGTGATAGTACTCTTCTCTCATATCATCTAGATCAATTGCTTGATTCAGTGCATTTAGAGCTTGAAGCCAGTTAGACTCTTTGATATGACAGTTTGCTATTAAATAATATGCCTCATCATTGTAAGGGTCTATCTTAAGCGCTTTCTTAAAATTATTTTTTGCTCCCTTATAATTCCCTAGCTGATACTGACTATGAGCAACACCTACTAGATATTCGGCATCTGGTCCAAACTTGTTATTTAGTTCTTCATAAATGTCTTTAGCTCTAGCATACTCTTGCACTTGAAAACAAAGTTCAGCACAATCAATATATCCTGCTTCAAAATTTTTATTGGTAAGGAAGGAGTACTCTAGCGCATCGATTGCTTGCTTGTATTCTCCTACACATGCATGAGCATGACCAAGATTAAACCAGCCAAGATGATTATATGGATACTCTTCGATCACTACTTTATGCAAGAGGATACTTTCTTCGTAATTTTTACTTAACTCTACACTGATCCATATCCTTTCTAATGCTTCTGTATTAGTAGGATTGATAATCAATGCTTTTTTGAGCGACTGAAACATAGCTTCATAATCACCCATGCACTCGTAGATAAATGCTTCTGTTAGGCAAATCTCTAACTTGTCACTAGACGTTGCAGTTTCCTTTACATTGTCAACTATATTGAGTGCAAGACTGTATGATCCTCTCGATGCATAAGCTCTTGCTTTTAACGTCATGATTTCTAACTGATAGGGAGCTATAGTCTCGGCTGTTTCAATAAAGCTTAATGTTTCTTCGATTTCATTCTTTTGTAAGAGCAGTCTCGCTTTAGCAATATAGAATTCTGATCTATATTGAAACTGCGTCAACGCAAGATCAATGACCTCTATAGCTTTTTCTATTTGAGATTCATCTTCGTAATATTCGATAAGTTGGAAGTAGGACTGTTCTTTAAAATACGATACGTCGCCAGTGGCGATCATGTTCTCGAAATCACTAACTAATGAATGTAGGTTGGGATCTCGTGTGGTTCTATGCTCCATGCTATATTACTGTGTAAAGGGGGATTATAACAACGGTGGTAAATATAGCTAAATAATCAGCAAACAAAACTTACTCAAAATAAATTTTATCCACATTTATGATGGTATTATGAAACTTTATAATTAGTAGTTAATTCGCTGATAACGAGAGACTTATATCTGTAAAAATTAAAAGATAATTTTTATTGATTACTTTAATATACTCTTGCACACGTAGTAACACATAACGATGTTTTATAAGTCGTTTAAGTGCTTTGGAGGACTATTTTAAAAAAAGATTTTTGTTTGATACAATTCGACTCTAAAAACATCAAAATGAATTACAAAAACGATCAGCTTAGAGTCTACAGATAATGAAGGAGTTAGGTAGAATCATATAAAGTATAAATCAAACTTAAACTTGACTTATCAACCTTTTCTTTTTCCACCTGATTTGTATCTGTCTCTTAAGGAATGAAGGACTTCCTTTCTAAATTTTCTTTCTACTCCACGCAACTTAACTAACTTCTTTGCAGGAATACATTCTAAAAATTTAGCATTATACTCTTCTTTCAAGGCTATCTGTTTCTTGTCTTGTAGTATAGATTTATTCAGTAGATCTTTAGCTTCTTCTTCTGTTATATCATCAAGTTTGTCGTGTCCATGTTTATGTTCATAATAGATATCATGTTGCTTCTTAAATTCATGATAAACAGGCCAAAATTTTTCTGATTCACCAGGTGTTAGCTCTAGTGCATCTGTGATGTAAGCTATCTTTTTAGCTTTCATTTTTTCATGATTTTTTTTATCACCATCTTTTTCTTGACCAAAGACACAGTTGATGCTAAACACAGTAGTAAGTAGAAGTAAGCAGATTTGCTTTATCATAGTCCTTAATATAAAGTTTTTAAAATATTATCATCAATCAAATCAATTTCTTCATCTAACATATAATCTAAAGTTTCATCATCGAGTTCTGCTACATCAGCGACTTCATCATGTAGCTCAAAAAGAAAATCTTCATCTAGCTCTCCAAGGTCATCAATTATAAATTCGACCATCGTATCCATTGGAATTTCTGCTTCTGTTGAGCT